>VOFL01000109.1_pt1 | contig 90491 bp, 92 predicted proteins | sample 5384111 | NCBI WGS metagenome assembly VOFL01 (sample SAMN12384731, study PRJNA508395) | synthetic metagenome | isolation source: mock microbial community "Gut Microbiome Whole cell Mix" consisting of 8.3%...
CCTGTTCCAGAAGGCCTTCCAGCACAAAGATAGAGTCCCTCAGCGTCCCCGGTATAACGATGCAATGAAAGCCGGAATACTGATCGGACACAAAGTTGTACCAGGTGATCCCTCTGTTATTACCAAAGTGAGACCTCAAAAAGTGAATGGCACTAAAGTCGGTGTGTTTACAACGCCACCCTAAACCCTAAGAACTATTTTCGGATGGCGAACGCAAGCCAGTATAAATATAGCAACCATTCTTCATCGTACTATATAATTCAGTGAAAAATTGAATTTTTAGTTTTAAGGTAACTTATCATTAAGTTGTGATATTAAAGCTTTTGCATTTTCCGTGTCACTGCATCTAGCAATAATTTTGCATCCTCAAGTGACAGTTGTTCAACCCGTAAACCTTTAATATCACTTCACCTTTTTTCCTTGACTTAACTCAAAATTAGACGCCCTTGGTAATAGTTTCGCAACATCTTGACGATTGAGTATTGTATTTTTTGCATGTTCAAGTACCGCGTATGCAAATCTGCGCTCATCGGAAGTAATAGCTTGAGTAGAAACTTGTTGTAAAGTGCTTTTTAAGCGACCGATTTTTTCCCCTCCCCCAAACTCTGCAATTTGCATGCTTATTAATGATTTAAGATCGTTTATTTTCATAATGCTCCCCATAACGTCGATATGTCATGTATATTTTAAAATAAACACAAACTAAACCACCATAAATAGGGGGGGTTCTGTAAAAATTTTCAAGTAAACGCAATATTCTTATCAAGTATGATGTTAAGGATAGACTGACAGTGGGGGAAAGAACTGGCGATGCTCATAACGCAAACATTTCTCTGCCCCTGTATCATTTAACATAAGATGGATTTAACGCACCGCAGAAATGCGTTTAGCGCGATCACAGCAGTAAACAGGCAGAAAGAGCAACAAACTCCCCGAAAAACTATCGCGATCGCACCCGATAAATTTTAACCGCATGAATACCTATGCAGCCTGGCTGCGTATGCTGCTATAGCCCGCCAAAATCAGCTGAACCTGTCATTTTTCATAGTTTCACTATCACAACGAAAGGCCATCCAGCGTGCGTTCCTGAATTTCCAGCTGACGTTCCCGATCCAGAGACAGCCGATGTTCACGCTCCTGCATGAGCCGTTCTTCTCTTATCTCCAGTTCTCGCTGTATAACTGGCTCACAGGCAGGCAATCCGGAGCGTCTATGTTGGTGACCATGAGCCAGAAAGAACTGAACCGTATTCCCATACTGGAGCAAGATTTCCAAAATACATTATACTTTGAGAAGTGTTTTATATTCAGCTATTCTCTTTTTATGTGCCGAAACTGATAATTCCTTTCCATCTATAATGGATTTATTGTTATCAAACCTATTAAAGATGGTTTCATTTTTTTTGTTAACAACAGTACCAACTCCCTGCGGGTTAGTATTTAAATATTCATTAAGACGTTTTTTACCTTGAGTATGTTTGTAAAAAGTTACCGGGAGATACGGATCCAACTTATCGTGGGGTAAAGGATTTTCACCATCACTTAATATACCTTTTATATTATCTTCATGTATTTTCAACAGGTTATCTCTCTCGGTGTAAAGTTTTTTTGCCAGTGCCAAACTAAAAATACATTCAGATGAGCTTCGCTGAATATCCATTTCCACCATGGAGAAATGGCAATCAGGTAATTGATAACGTTCAATGGCCGTTTTTGCCCTTATTGCCAGCATCGCTGGCCCCATACTGTTAAAGTTTGCTGGTTCAAACAATATCAGAGATGTTTTCCCATTTATATGTTTGTAATCAATTACACTGAAATGTATTCCATCTTCCCCCATGTTAATTATGAAGCGGGAAGATCCAACTCCATTTTCTATGACGTTTTTATTTCTATCGAAAGGTCCAGTGGAGATGTAACAAAATTAAGATTCATTTCAGGATATTTATTGTTCGCCTGAGTTACCAATGCGGGCATGACTTTTACATCTGTACGTGAATAATTTTTATGGAACCAGGATCCATCCGCTATATCAGTTTCCAACTGTGTTATGATATTTTTAAGCTCTTCATTACTGATTAAAGAACTGGTCTCTTTTTCTGATAAGCCACCGGGGCTGTTTATTTGTGATATTGGTCCAATCATTTATTTATCCTTATTCAGGGAGTTAACAGTGGTATGAATTTTATATTCCGGATAAACGGTACCTTGCAATAAGACGTTCAATCGTTGATGGGTGAACCCGGAACAGACGGGCAGCACTCACTCGAACCATTGGATATTTCTGCGAAAAAGGAAGATTTTATAGCATAATAAACTCTATATATTGCGTATTCCAGATTAATATTCTCCGGTAGAGAAGCTTGTTGAGATTAATACTGGAAATATTCATTTGTATATATAACGTATTTTTTGTGTTATGCATTTTTAATAAAAAATAATTATTGTTAAGCAATTGCCAAATCTTAGCCCATTCTCGGATATATCAACTCAAGGCTTAGGGGGCACTTGTCACATCCATTCCCGCTCCAACCGGTTCAGTCGCTCGGCGATGGTTGTCAGCTCGCAACTTTTCTCTCTGTTCAACCAAATGCTCATCCATTAAACTGCTTCGTCCAAGTTGAATCAGTAGTGGAATAGAGTCCGCTGTAAAGTTTCGCATATCATCAGTAAACTCCGATACCTCCTGTAGCGTAATGGCTGCATGGGCCGCCATCATCTGACGGTGAATTGCGGTATACTGCTCAGTGCCGAATTTCACTACAGGCCGGGTACTGTCAAAACGCTGCAGGGACTGACGAGCAACATCAGCCCAAGAACCTGAACGATTAATCAGAATAGATAGTTGCGCTTTCGCACTCTCCTGCTGCTGCTGGAGAGTATTCAATTGCTGCGACAAGGTGACCTTAGCCTCAGCTAATCGATTCAGGAAGCTGTAGGTTTCAGAGGACACGGGCTGCCCTTGCTGTGACAAGGTGACTAAGACCTCTAAAAGCGTTTCCAGGTGCTTATGTGCGCGCATTAGTGAACCGATATCAGAAAAAGAGTGTGTCTGGTCCAGATGCTTCTGGATCCTCTGCAGTGAAGGTTCGACGATCGATAGCATAAAGTTACTGCGATGATAGGGGGATACTTCCGTACTGGAACTCTTGGTATCCCCTTCTCTGCCTTTGATATAGGCTCCAATCACGCTGTAAGTCTTCAGGATCAAACTGTTAAAACTCTTCAACTGATCCTTGTCTACCCCCCTCGCGTTCGGCCTTGTCGAGTGCCACCAACATGGTATCAAGATCCGACAAAACCACCCCCATATCCAATTGCTTAGTTGCTGCACTGCTCAAATGCGTCCTAAGCAAATCAGAGAGCTCCCGAAGCTTCTTGGGTGTTATCCGCCTTACATCAGTAGGTAATGGGCTCATTTCTCCGGTTAGGGTATCTTTCAGGATCTGCTTGGCCGACTCTTCGTCGATAGTTCCGTCGCTCAAGAACTCGTGGAGTCTGGCTTCGTTGGAATCAGGTCTTGAGTCAGCGGAAACACCAAGGATGTCTGTGATGAAGCGTGTATAGGCTGTCTCGACTCCAGCTATACCGGTCGATGGATTGGATAACCATTCTCATCCATTACGTGCGCTGGTTCTGAGGTAATGAATCTCAGTCCTTGATTAGGCTTTATCTCCGGATCTTTCTCAAAACCTTCGATACCATGTAGAAGGGTTGACACTACGAGAAAACATCGCTCTTTTCTGATGCGCCTAGGTTTCCTACCCAAGCTCCGGCGCTTTGAAGGATTCTGTAAACCCCTTAGGTTGTTCCCCTGAACGAGAGTGTAATCCTAGATCAATGACAACGGGCTCTCCGCTAGCGCGGTCAAATACCACATTACCGGGTTTGATATCGTTATGTACTATCCCTGCCTTGGCAAGGTGATTGGTTACATCTAATAGCCGATGGGCAATAAACTTGATCGTTCCCCAGTAGGCTTCACTATTGATCTTTCCTTGCTTCCAGCTATCGGCGAGGCTTCTTAGTGTGTCAGAACAACGCCAACCATCCACCTCATCCATCAGCAATGCTTCCTCCTTACGGTTACCGTATGGCACCACAGCCATGCCATGGACATTGGCAAGATTAGGATGTTTGCCCGCGGTTTTATAGATGTGTTTATAAGCCTCCAGTTCTGCGAACAAATGCCCCTCGGCAATGGAGCGTTCAATCTTAGCCACCAACCGCTGCTTATCCTTAGTTTCTATTATACTAATATGGCTTTCGCCCTCGGCAAACTTATCGGTTTCAGCCACTCGCATCCCTTCAAGATCCGGAGCTCCTGACAAAGGCTTCCCTTTCCAACCCAGCGGCAGTTCGGTCTGTGGCTTGGCTCCAAAGAGATTACTGAGAGCATTGGGGATATCAGACCTTAGCTCCTGCGAAGTAGTTTTCTGGGCTGCATGGAGTGTGTCAGTAAGGTTACGAGCAATTGAAAAGCTAAACATCTTCCCCGAAAAGATCTTACCAACCCCTTCTCGAAAGAGAGAAAAACCACTGTGGGGGTTCAAGCGCAGCACTTGATTATCGATAATCCTATACCGTTTTCCTTCGATATTGAGCTCACCGACAGGATTTTGCCAATGTTTGCTGATGCGCTCATGAGCTTTGGCGAGGGAGATCGAAGGTGACATAGTTCCCATGATTTTCATGCTTTACTCATCCCCATTTAATAACCGATTGAGTAGATTGAGTAAGAGGGGGCAGTTTCTGCTGGTAAACTGACCAAGCTCAACCAGTCGTAAAAGTTCGCTATCTCCTTGCTAACGTTCTCAACATTCAGCTCGTCGAGAGAAAGGTGCTTGAATGCGATCAGCCCCAGTTCTTCACTCCAAGCGAAACAAGGGGCGTCCTTATTCAAGGCATTGATGCTATAACAGAAAAAAAGCTGACTAGCGGCACCGCGCGCCTCTGGTCCAGAAAATCCTAAGATTGGCCCCAACAGAGTCAATCGATTCAATATTTCATCAGCCCTCAGTATAATAACGACTCGGTCGTTGAGGATAAGCTCACACAAGCCATATTCATCTTGGCTCAATTTATCTAATCCAAAGTGACTTGCTATTTTTTGGAGTAGCTCAGTAAAGGTTGAGTTAATCACACAAAAGCTCTTTAATCTGATTTACGATGATATCTATCATTGATTAAACCCGCCCCAGAATATATCACTTCCAGCCACTGATTTTTAGTGATTGTAGATATTTGGAGTGCCCCCGAGCCTGTAGACAAATCTGACCTATATTTTAAGCATAGGAGGAGTCTATGGGCACACCACGTTTACCCTGAATTTAAGGAAGAAGCTGACCGTCAGATCACTGAGCGGAGCTATTCCGTTGCCGACGTTTCAGAACACCTCGGCGTGTCGGCGCACAGTCTTTATAAATGGGCTGATCCGGTAACACCTCGCTCTACGGAGTTGCAATGGCCGGCACAGATTTTCCTGCAACATGGGATTTCAGTTTCGCCTTTATCTCTGTATGAGTTTGATGTGCTGTTTTTTTCTTTTTCCATGTTGGTGGCTGAGTGACATACACTATTGTCTTTCTGCCCCCGCGAATTCTAGCTGTTGTCTACTGAGAAGTGTCGGATCCGGGGGGCCATTATGTTCATTAGAAGGAACTGTACGTGGTTGTTTTAACGTGAGTTTTTTTCGTCAGGACTCTCATAACAATTCCTGTAACATTGGTTAACTATCTGTAAGTTATACCAAAATTTATTGTCTGGAAACCCTTAGTGAAAAGGCTCGATGATATCGAAAGATATCGATAAGAATGCATTGTATTTTTCCTCAGTGAAACTCCGCCCGCTGGGGTTTCACTGAGATGGTCACCCCCACCCTGTGAGCGGTACGCTGACAGGGTGTTTTTCTTTCTGGGAGCTCATCATGCAAAACATTTCGCTTATCGGTATCGACCCCGGCAAACATTCATTCCATATCCACTGTCAGGATAAACACGGCAACGCTTTATTGCGTAAAAAGTTCTCTCGCAAGAAGCTTACCGAGTTCCTCTCCGATTGTTCCGCCTCCACTGTGGTGATGGAAGCCTGTACCGGCGCCCATTTTATGGCCCGTAAAATTCAACAACTCAGTCACCGTTAAGCTTATTTCCCCAGTTTGTCCGTCCTTTTGTCAAAAGTAACAAGAACGACTTTGTTGATGCCGAAGCCATTTGTGAAGCCGCTTTGTAGTCCCTCCGGTTTTTAGTACCACCGCCAGTTAGGGTTTCTGGCCAGAGTTTTTGCCTCGCATAGATAACGGGTGGCATATTACCCAGTAAGCTGTACGGGCGTTCTTCGTTATATTCAGTACGCCACTGTTCGGTTAAAATCCGAACTTCTGATAGCGACCTGAACAGATACATGTCCAGGATTTCTGTTCGCAACGTTTTATTGAACCGTTCGATAAAACCGTTCTGCATCGCCTTGCCCGGCTGAATAACATCGAGTATTACTCCATGCCGCTCTGCCCATTCAGCAAAGGCGGCGGCAATAAATTCCGGATCGTTATCGCTGCGAATAAAAGCCGGATAACCTCTTTCGGCACTTAATCGTTCCACGATACGAACAACACGATGAGCAGGTATATTTAAATCAACATCGATTGCCAGCGCTTCCCGGTTAAAATCATCCACCACGTTGAACAGACGGAACCTTCTCCCATCCATCAGAGCATCGCTCATAAAATCAACTGACCAACAGTGGTTTATATCGCTTGGCACGGCCAGAGGCTGCGGATATCGGTTGGGTAAACGCTTTTTCCCCTTACGCCGGAAGTTGAGTTTCAGCAGGCGATATACCCGGTAAACCCTTTTTGCATTCCACTGCATAAGTCAGTGGAATGCCGTTAATTTTCTGCTTAAGAATTGGAAATTGCTCGCGAATAACACTCACATCTAACTCATTACAGTCTAATGCGGTACTCATCATAAAACACCTCAATGCATTCTCTAGCATTCAAAAATGCTTAAGTGAGGACTAATCAGTCAACTTTAAAATACAAGGATAACAATATGATTATTATCCTGATAATAATCAAAACATAATTAAAATAGTCAATCACATTAAAAATGGGTAAGCAAGATAAGTTAAAGTGAATAAATAGAAGTATAGTATTTCATTTTTTAATTAGCATGTTTTTATGTATACAGAATATCTATTATAATAATATTGATTATTATTTAATTAATTTCCTATATTTCATCATTAGCCCGCAGAAATGTATCGCTCAGCGATCTGGCGAATGATTATCCGTGTGGGGGAGCTGTTGAGCAAATGATTTTTTACCTGTATGGCCTGTTAGCTCCCCCATTACGCGGCGGTTCGGCTTTACGCAGAGAAAACCTAATTCCCCCCCTGCCCTACATCTTGTGTTTTATCAGCTGGCGACCAATACTAGATGTGGTGTTTGGCGCTGTCGGGTGAGGCTGTCAGGGGGCGTTCAGCCCTTGCCCGTCAGTGCGGCACGTTAGGGATTATTCCCCTTTACCGGAAAACTCCCTAAATTGACTCTCTTTTGAAAATGACCGATCACCTATTTAATTTTGTCGCTCCCCTGCCCCGCTTACGTCAAACTATGCGTATCCAGTGCAAATTGCGGATTTTAAAATGTTGAGTCTTATCCCCCACGAAAACAGCCAGATTTCACGTAGCGCGATCACTCCGTATTTCAACTATGAAAAAGCGGTGGCACTGCGCCGGATGGCACTCAAAGCCGGGGCCAGTTTGCCGCGCTATCTGTTGGCCCCGGAAATTACCGTGTTACTGGACTATCTGCCTGATCTGCGTCAACGCCTGTTGTTCGATACGTTATGGAACACCGGCGCACGAATTAATGAATGCCTGGTTTTGACACCGGGCGATTTTGAGCTGGACGGGGCCGGGCCGTTCGTCACACTGAAGACATTGAAACAACGTCACCGGGGCCGGGCGACCCGAAAACGGCGAAGCCTTAAAGCGCATCGTGCCACTGTCTGATCCGGCTTACGTGCGACGGCTACAGGAATATGCCGCCACGATGAAGATCACCCGACGTAAACCGTTGTGGCCGATGAAGAGTGACGATACCGCCCGGAACTGGTTAAAGGCCGCTGTACAACGGGCCGAACGTGACGGCGTAACCTTTACGATCCCTATCACCCCGCATACATTCCGACACAGTTTTGCCATGCACCTGTTACAGAATGGACTTCCATTTAAAGTGCTTCAGGCTTACATGGGGCATCAGGACACCAAGAGCACGGAGATCTACACCCGGATATTTGCGCTGGACGTGGGGCATCAGTACGGGGTGCGGTTCTCGATGGACACGCTGGACGCCAGAGCCTTGTTGTTACCGTAAGGCTAAATTCATAAATTCTTGCATATATCTTGCTGCTGTGTAATAGCATGATTGCAGCTATCATTAATATATGTTTTTATTATCTTGCAGGTAGATTGCTGCAATCTTGCGGCAATTATATTTTTACTTGTATTAAATCATGCTGCTATCTTGCTGCATGATTAAGGTGAACATATGGCGTGGATAGTGGCATTTATTTCACAAAAGGTGGCATTGGCAAAAGTGCAAAAGCCAGAGCATTGGCACGAGAAGCAACTAAGGGGGCATAAAACCAAACTTGCTGACCTCGATACAGAGCAAGCCACCTCTGCTGACTGGCACCGTCGGCGTCTTGCTGCTGGTTATGAGCCTGCTGCTTCAGTAGAGGTTTTCTACAGCAGCTCAGGCTTTAGCAGCAGCTGAAAATTTTGAACTTCTCATTATTGATGGGCCTGCACGAGCGAGCAAAGGCACAACAGAAATTGCGAAGGTCGCAGACCTCATCGTGCAACCTACAGGGGCATCACTTGATGATTTGATCCCAGCGGTTAAAGTCTTCCACGGCTTGGTCAAAGAGGGAATACCGAAATCAAAACTTGTTTTTTCACTCAGTCGTATAGGTACAGATGCGGAAGAGACAGAAGCCAGAAACTACCTCATTGAAGCTGGGTATGAAGTTCTGAATGGGTGTATTTTTGAACAGCCAGCTTATAGGCAGGCAATAAACGCTGGCCTTACTCTTACTGAAACTCGGTATAAAGGATTGAATGCAAGAGCCGATGAATTGATTCAGTCGTTGATAAACAAGATTGGAGGGTAATGATTGTGGCAGACGTCAGTAAATTGAAAAAGGGAAATAGCAGGTTGGGTGTCCCTCCTTCTATGGATGAGGCTGCAACCAGTCTTGCTGCTCCTGAAATTGCACCTGCTCCTCTTGACGATCACCAACCCTATATTCGTCGTGATGGTCGTTCTGCTCGAAAGACTAACCGGACTCTCGCTTTTGCTACACGTGTTAGTCCTGAGTTTGACGCCGAATTACGGGATATTGCTGAAGAGAAAATTTGAAGTTAGTAGAACTGCTTGAAGAAATGCTAGAGGCATATAAGCAGAAAAATAATATCTAGCCGCAATCTAGCGGCTAGATATTAGATGGCTGCTAGATTGAGTTTTTTCTTGTCTACTTGCTTCAGAGGTAACATTATGAATAGCGGCTTAAAAGAGAGCGTTCAGAATTCTGTGTCACGTTAAAAGGTCTACAACGTAATCACTTTATCGAGGCGGCCTTCAAAATAAATCGCCAATTGGGACAATGTCAAATTCCAGCTCTGGATAGGCATTGCCCATTTTTCCTGAGCGTTCATTAACCCCAGATAAAGCAACTTCAATAGACTGTTTTCATTAGGGAATGCGCCTTTTGTTTTCGTCAGTTTTCTAAACTGGCGGTGAACGGATTCTATGGCATTTGTCGTGTAAATCACTTTACGGATCGTCGCCGGATACCGGAAGTAATGTGACAGGTTTTCCCATTTTCGCCGCCATGACTGGAGCACCACTGGGTACTGCTGGCCCCATTTCTCCTCCAGCTCATCCAGTGCCGTTTCTGCCGCCTCCTTTGATACCGCCCGATACACCGGCTTCAGATCCGCCATAAACGCTTTATGATGCTTTGAGGCGACGTATTTTATCGAGTTACGGATCTGATGGATAACACAGAGCTGGACTTCGGTATCCGGGTAAATGCTGTTTATCGCTTCAGGGAATCTGGTCAGGCCATCCACACAGGCGATCAGAATATCATCCACGCCACGGTTTTGCAGATCGGTCAGTACCGACAACCAGAAGTTAGCGCCTTCGTTTTCAGACAGATACAGACCAAGGATCTCTTTCTTGCCCTCCAGATTCAGCGCGAGAACCGTGTACACCGCTTTGCTTTGATAATGTCCGTCTTCGCGGATTTTATAGTGGATAGCATCCAGCCAGACGAAAGGGTATACCGCCTCCAGCGGGCGCTGTTGCCATTGTTTTAACTCAGGAATAACCTTATCTGTGACAGCGGTGATCGTGGCACTGGATACACTGAAAGCGTATAAATCCTCGATTTCCTGGCTGATATCTTTGTAGCTCATACCCAGCGCGAACATGCGAATAATCTTGCGCTCTATCTCATCAGAAAGCGTGGTCTGATGTTTTTTCACCAATTGTGGTTCGAAAGAGCCATTACGATCGCGGGCGTGGCCAATTCAAAAGCACCAGTGGGTGTTTTGACTGTTTTTAGTTGAGCCGTTTTTACGATTGGCTTCAATGTCTTGAGCCAGATGGGAGTCAAGCTCAGCAGCCAAAGCAGCTTCCGTCAACTGCTTGATTAACGGAGTTAATATGCCATCTTTGCCCGTCAAGGCCTGCCCTCCCGGAGGGCTTTTAGGGCTTTGTCGAAATCGAAGGGTTGGGACATGTGTCATTCCTTTTTGATTATATATTACTGGAATGACACAGAATTTCTAACACTCCCGGCGTCAGAGGCAGAAAACGTTGCTTAACGTGAGTTTTCGTTCCACTGAGCGTCAGCCCCTATTCATACAGCCATTTATCTGTGATTTCCCGTACTTCATTCAGCGTTTTGAACAGGTAAAAATCCAGTATTTCTGTTCGATATGTCCGATTAAATATCTCTATAAATGCATTCTGAGTCGGTTTCCCTGGTTTGATAAACTCAAGTTTCACTGCATGGCTCTCAGCTCATTTCGCCAGCGCAAGCGAAATAAACTCCGGCCCGTTGTCCATTCGCAGCATCACCGGGTAGCCACGGTTGGCCACAATGCGATCCAGTACTCTGATGACGTGCTGTGTTGGCAGGTTCAGATCGATTTCAATCGCCAGCGTTTCACGATTGTAATCATCCACACAGATCAGTGCATCGTGCATAAAATCGACCGACCCGCTCAGGTTAAGTCGTTCCGGCACCGCCAGCGGTGATGGGGTACGAGCTGGCAGGCGTTGTTTCCCTTTGCGGCGAATATTGAGTTTCAGGAGACAATAGATACGGTGTACCCTTTTATGGTTCCAGACATATCCCCATCGCCTCAGGATTTGAAAAACCTTAAAGAAACCGTCGCGTGGATAACGCTCGACCACTGATCTGGTGTTCAGTGAATCAGTTTTTTCGCATGGTGAACTCCTCAAAATACATATTCAGTATGTCGGAAATTCTCTAAAAGAGAATGGTTATTTTTGATGACTATTACAGTACAGATTATTTTATATCATTTATTACCCACTTTTTTTTATATTTTTTGAGAGAAAGAGGATAATAAATAAAAAAATTATAAATCAATAGTTGGTTGCTGTTTTCTGGTGTTTTTCTCTATGTTTATGTTTTTTCTTTGGTGAAAGTAAATGTGTTGTCAGGTAATTTCGAAAGATTACACAAAACATCCGGTTTGAGGTGAGGAATTTTTTTTTATATTATCCGCATAACACTTTTCGTGTTATCTGAAAGTATTTTGTAGTGGGCTGACTCCGATGATTAGAGATTACAAACGACGCATATATTCAGTAGTTAATCGATATCTTTTTAAGATCGATTAGTGCTGTTTTTTGCATGATTATCAGAAAATAAGTCATAGATAATCCTATCCCTCTTCTATGGGAGGCGTTCGCTTTAATTAATATATTTCTCAGATGTTATAACTGAGCTTTTATTCACGGGAAACTAAAGAAATATAAAAGGTGCTTACAATGACTAAAGATTTTAAGATCAGTGTCTCTGCGGCATTAATATCTGCGTTGTTCTCATCTCCATATGCATTTGCCAATAATGACGAGGTTCATTTTACAGCAGTTCAAATAAGCCCAAATTCTGATCCTGATTCGCATGTTATGATATTTCACCCAGAAGTACGAGCCCGTGCGGGACCAATGCTCTCGCTAAGGGTACCCATAGCATTGCGGTTGGTGCTAGTGCTGAAGCAGCGGAACGAGCTGCAGTTGCTGTGGGCGCTGGTTCAATTGCAACAGGAGTTAATTCTGTTGCAATTGGTCCTTTAAGTAAGGCATTGGGAGATTCGGCAGTTACTTATGGGGCAGGTAGTACCGCCCAGAAAGATGGAGTAGCTATCGGTGCGAGAGCATCAACTTCAGATACTGGTGTCGCTGTCGGTTTTAACTCGAAAGTTGATGCAAAAAACTCTGTTGCCATTGGACACTCTAGTCACGTTGTGGTAGATCATGATTATTCAATTGCAATTGGGGATCGTTCTAAAACTGACCGAAAAAATAGTGTATCCATTGGTCATGAAAGCCTTAATCGCCAATTGACACATCTTGCGGCTGGCACTAAAGACACTGATGCAGTGAATGTCGCGCAATTAAAGAAAGAAATTGAAAAAACACAGGAAAATGCAAATAAAAAATCAGCTGAGGTGCTAGGGATCGCAAATAACTATACTGATAGTAAAAGTGCTGAAACATTGGAAAATGCGCGTAAAGAGGCTTTTGACCTGTCTAACGATGCTTTGGATATGGCAAAAAAACACTCAAATAGTGTTGCTAGAACAACTTTAGAAACTGCTGAAGAACATACAAATAAAAAATCAGCTGAGACGTTAGCAAGCGCTAATGTGTATGCAGACAGCAAGTCTTCTCACACACTAAAAACTGCAAATAGCTATACCGATGTGACTGTAAGTAATTCGACTAAGAAAGCAATCCGTGAATCGAATCAATACACAGATCATAAATTCCATCAACTTGACAACCGTTTAGATAAACTTGACACACGAGTTGACAAAGGTTTAGCCAGTTCAGCCGCTTTAAACAGCTTGTTCCAGCCATATGGTGTGGGGAAAGTAAACTTTACTGCAGGTGTCGGGGGATATCGCTCTAGTCAGGCATTAGCAATTGGTTCTGGCTATCGTGTAAATGAGAGTGTCGCACTTAAAGCCGGTGTGGCTTATGCCGGTTCCTCGGATGTCATGTACAATGCATCATTTAATATCGAGTGGTAATATCATTTAGAAGTTAACAAGTCTATAGGAAAACACCGATTACATAATTTTAATCGGTGTTTTATTCATATGCTAATGAAAAATTTTTTAGTAATTCTGCTTTTTATCATGGTTTCAGTTACATGGGGAACTACATGGTTAGCGATGAAATTAACCGTCGAAACAATCCCTCCGATATTTGCTACGGGCATTCGATTTATGTTGGCTGCGCCTGTATTAATCCTAATATCAGTATTGACCAAAACCAGGCTTTTATTTCCAGATGGACAAAAGTTCTTTCAATTATTTGTTTGTATTTTTTATTTTTCAATTCCTTTCTCCTTGATGATATATGGTGAAACTTATATTAGCCCAGCCTTGGCATCTATTATTTTCTCTAGTATGCCTGTGTGTGTTCTATTTTTTTCATGGCTATTATTAAATGAGAAAGTAGGTATTATTGCGATATTAGGACTTGTAACCTCGACAGTTTCCTTACTTGCTATATTATTTATCGAGACTAATATCGGGAACAATAATCAGTGGGTTGGTATTATTTCCCTCGTGATTGCTGTTATTATGCATGCATTAGTTTATGTTCAATGTAAAAAAAGAAGCTGTTCTATCTCTGTATTGACATTTAATGCAATTCCTAGTCTCGTCGCTGGTATATTACTTTGCATTGTTGGATGGATTGCTGAACAACCTGTTATATCAAAGTTCTCACAGCAATCACTATTATCAGTCATTTATTTAGGTATTATTGCGGGGGTTTTTGGTATTCTTTGCTATTTCCAGTTACAGAATAAAGCTAGTGCCTTTCAGGCTTCGACGGTTTTTTTGGTTTTTCCTATTATCGCTTTGCTGTTAGACGGATATGTGTATGGAAGATATTTCTCTCTATATTCTATATTATTAATCATACCTTTGCTAACAGGTGTTCTTTTGATCTCATTGAGGAAATAGAGGGGTAATAATCTTATTGATTTATTATATAACCAGGTGGCGGATTTAAAACACCGCCACCTGGAATGAATTTTAAAACGTTATTAACCTAAAATATAGTGACAGGTTAGTTGTATCCCATATTCATTTTTCTCCTTCCCTTTCGGCTTTACTCTACTTATAGCGATCATCCACACAGTTACCCTTGTCCACTCCCCCTAAAATGAGACAGCTATAATTAGATTTTCTGCCTTTACATTTGCAGAGGTCAAAATGAAAAAAACACGTTTTACTAAAACTCAGATCGTTAACATCCTGAAGCTTGCTGATTCAGGTATGAAGGTTGAAGAAATCTGCCGTCAGAACGCCGGTCATCGGCGATAAGAATGGTCAAAATTGGCGCAGATTGCGCTACGTGAATAATTTAAAACCAATAGGGGGATTACCCTGCAGATTTCACGTAGCGCAACCAAATAAAACGGCGATTTTTTATCCGTATGATCTGATAGCTATGTTGGGCTAATCATTCGAGGAGTATTGAATGTCACTCGTCACCTATGAACTGGCCGCTCCCTCCTCCTCGTATTTTGATTTTGCGCAGGCGGTGGCCATTCGCCGGATGGCGCTGAATCTGTCAGATCAGCCAGCCTATCTTCTGGAGTCGGAAACTACCTTGCAGATCCCCTCGGAGGAACATTTGTCAGCCAGTCTTCCTGGCGAGAATGTGTCTAGATTATCCGTGGCGATTCAGTGGTAGCACGGTATCAAGCAAAAACAAAGGACACTCTTAGTTTGAAGATGCAGATAATATACAGCTTCAGTTAACCCATTTTACTGACTGATATTTATCGCTTTTTGTAGCTAGACGAGTGTTTTCGATTATGTACGTATAGGATAAATTTTTAGTACCTATATACTGGCATGCCCTGCTGTTACCGACGAGCAAAAAGAAAGGTCATCTACAGCAGATTAGGTAACTGTCAAACTATATATCTTTGCGTTATTTTTGTTGTTTTGCGTATTTTTTGATGTTTTACTATAAAGACGCAAATTTCATAGAGATAATACATATGGATCTAAAGTCAACTCTTGACCGCTGTATTGAACGTGGACAGTTCATGACTCAAGAAATTGCTAAATCACAATTCGGTAATGACAGTCCAGCTGCTCGAACGATTACTCGACGCTGGCGTATTACTGAAGCTGCTGAACTTGTCGGAGTAACACCACAAACGATCCGTAACTATGAAGACTCAGGCAAACTGCCACCGCCTGATACAGCAATGATTGGTCGTGTTGAGCAACGAACTGGATATTCCATCCAGCAAATTAATGATATGCGTGATGTGTTTAAAACAAGGCTATCCAAACCAAAAGGCGAAAATCCTGTTGTTCTTGCCATTGCAGCTCATAAAGGTGGTGCATACAAGACATCGACATCTGTTCATATTGCTCAATGGATGGCGTTACAAGGGTTACGGGTTTTGTTGATTGATGCGACTGATCCTCAAGCTACGGCCTCTTTATATCATGGCTATGTTCCCGACCTGCATATACATGAAGAAGACACTTTGTTGCCTTATTATCTTGGTCAACGAGATGATGCTGCTTATGCGATAAAACCGACTTGCTGGCCAAATCTTGAAGTCATTCCTTCTTGTCTGGCAGTGCATCGTATTGAGTCGGAAATTTATAGCTTGCATGATCAGGGGAAATTACCTGTAGCCCCTCATCTTTTATTACGTGCTGCTATTGAGTCAGTCTGGGATAGTTATGATGTCGTGGTGTTAGATAGTGCACCAAACTTAGGTATTGGGACTATTAATGTCGTGTGCGCTGCTGATGTCATCGTAGTGCCTACCCCGGCGGAGCTTTATGACTATGTTTCCACGTTGCAATTTTTCACCATGCTTAGGGATTTGATGTCAAATATTGATCTCAACGGTTTTGAACCTGATGTGCGCGTTTTAATTACTAAATTTAGTAATGCGATCGGTAGTCAGTCTCAGTGGATGGACGATCAGATAAGGAATGCATGGGGTGGAATGGTGTTGAAAGAAGTTGTTCGCGTGACTGACGAAGTGGGGAAAGGCCAAGTACGAATGCGTACTGTATTTGAACAGGCAGCTAACCAGCGTTCAACGCCAGCTGCGTGGCGTAACGCTGTTTCGATTTGGGAGCCTGTTTGTGCAGAAATATTCAATCGGCTGGTTAAGCCTCGTTGGGAGAATGCATGATGAAAAGGTCACCAGTGTTACGTAATGCGCCTTCAATTAATTTTGATGATGCTAAACCCGCAATCAGCAATGCAGAGCCCTCGGTTTCTGCTCCGGCGGTGAGTCAGCTTGCTTCTCGAGTTAGTGGCATGAAAGGCAACACAATCGTATTACCTGTTTGTGGGAGGAACATTGCTTTTACGCTTAAAGTGATAGCAGCACCTGATGTTGAATCTAAAACAATCGTTTTTAGTGGTAATGAGCGAAACCAAGCATTATTAAGTGAGACGTCGTTAGATGACTTGATCCCTTCATTTTTAACGTCAGGGCAGCAGATCCCCGCCCTTGCACGTGAACATAACGGGAACATCGAGGTTGCTGATGGAAGTCGCCGACGTAAAGCCGCGATACTCACCGGAAGTGACTATAAGGTTCTGGTTGGTAACTTGAATGATGAGCAGATGCTATGGCTGTCCCAAATTGCTAATGAGTATCGTCCAACGAGTGCTTATGAACGAGGCCTGCGTTACGCCCAACGGCTAATATCTGAATTTGAAGGTAATATTAGTAAGTTGGCAGAGGCCGAGCATCTCTCTCGCAAAATTATTCAGCGTTGTATTAAAACGGCTGAGCTGCCCCTTAAAACTATTCAACTGTTTGCTAACCCTAATGAATTAAGTGCTCGTAGTGGCGAAGCGTTAAATAAAGCTTATGAAAATAACGTTGATACGCTAAAGCTAGTTACGCATAAAATTATGAAGCAAAAACAGGAAGGTCGCCAGTTTACTACGGAAGAATTAATCGTATTGCTGATGCCTGAGAGAAAACAGCCAGAGAACATTCATAAAAAAAACTTTGGCAAAAATATAGAAGCAAAATATTCAAAAGACAATGTTTCTTTCTATCTCAAATCTGCGCCAGAGTCCTTGGTTAAACAAATAGAAGAACTCTTGAATACCTATGCAAAGGAACATTCTTTGTAGTGCCTGAATAAGATCAGAACAAGGTGGGTTGTCTGCCCGCCTTTATTTAGTGTATATCTATTGTTTTAGCTCATCCTTCATAGAAGATCACCTTCTTTACAACTCATTTCCTAATCTGAACTGTGATCCCAATCACCAACGTTGGCATTGGATATCCGTGTGGGACCGTGGTCCCAATTACCAACGTTGGCATTGGATATCCGTGGGACCGTGGTCCCAATTACCAACGTTGGCATTGGATATCCAAGTGGGACCGTGGTCCCAATTACCAACGTTGGCATTGGATATCCAAGTGGGACCGTGGTCCCAATTACCAACGTTGGCATTGGATATCCAAGTGGAAATGTGATTCGAATTGAAAGCGATTAAGTCGATGAGCATTTTTTTTAGTGATAGCTTTAGGGAGATTAAACTAGCGGATATTTCATTATGGAGATAGTAATTTTCGCTTCATTTATCACCCCTTCGCAATACTCTGTTCACCAAGTCATACTGTTCTTAGCCCAGAGCTATTGATGCATCAACAACTTGCATCAGATGTTTACTGTTCGCGTGCGGCGGTGTTTCATCAAACATATCTATCTGACCTGGTCGACTGCCAACGTCATTAAGCATGATGTCGGCTTTTTGATAGCGATATCCATCCCGCCAGGTTGGATACGGCGATTTCATGTTAGTATCGATGTAACAATGACGACTCTATTGCATTAAGGCACAGTCTGGTAACGTGCTGTTTTTTTATGATATTACCTGCACATATCTTTAATCCAAAAATTTTTTTGTCGCCTGCATTACCCCATCGATGTTATAGCTCAGTGTGTTCACTGGTATCTTGGCTATGCCCTGAGTTTTCTAAATCCAGAGGAAATGATGACGGAACACGGTATCTCTGTTGAGCATTCCACACTCCACAGTTGGGTTATTCGTGTGGTGCCATTACTGCATAAAGCGTTTTGTCGTTATAAATGTACCGTGGGTCGCCGGTGGCGTATGGATGAAACCTCAAAGGTCAGTGGAAATACCTGTACCGGGCGGTTAATACTCGCGGTTAGACTATCGATTTTCTGCTGACGGTAAAGCAGGATGCGGCAGCAGCACTGTGCCTACTGTTATCAGGTCTCCCGGTAAATTCATATATTAAAGTAGGCAAGGCTGGCTCATTACAGATTGTTTAGCTATAATTGTATTACTCAGTAATACATAACGGAGGGGATATGGCTCGCGTAACCAGCGTAACACTTGGAGAGCATTTGACAGGTTTTGTGGGGGAAATGATTCAGTCTGGTCGTTATGGCAATATATCAGAAGTGCTTCGTGATGCCTTAAGGCTAATGGAAGCACGTGAACAGCGTGTTCAACATGTACGCGATATGGTGCTTGCAGGAACAAACGCACCTGTGAGCCATCGTTTAATGGATGAAATTTTTTCTGCTGCGGTGAAAGATACTAGTGTATAAACTATCTGAACTGGCTGATGAGGATATTTATAATATTGCCAGTTATACTATCCGGCATTTCGGTGTGACTCAGGCTAAGTTATACCATGAGAACTTGGCAAAGGTATTCGAGCTATTAGCTAAAAATCTAGAGTTAGGGGCTGAGTGTAACTGGATTTGCTCTGACATGCGCCGTTTTCAGTATAAAAAGCACGGTATATACTATATAACGCTTAGCAATGATATTTTGATTTCTCGAGTGTTGCATCAATCCATAGATATAGACGCCCAGGATTTTCCAGAGTATGAGCAGTAATACAGAAGAGAGATAAGTCAGAAATTCTAACAATGGGCATGCTAAAAAACGATTCGCCCCTGAAAGATCAGGGACGAAGATATTCGCAATATTGATAGAAAAAGGGGGAAACACTATCCCCTTGTTTTTATCCATGACCCGTCCTAAATAGCGTTGACACATTTAACTCATGTACTGAGGAAAATGTGATGAACCAATATGTTAAACGCACGCAACGCGATTATCCTCTATCCTTTAAATTGGCCGTTGTCGAACAGGTCAAAAAAGGGGAAATGACTTACCGACAGGCGCAAGACCGCTACGGTATTCAAGGCCGTTCTACCGTCCTGAAGTGGCTACGCAAGTTAATGACGGATTTGTCTTTCTGGGTCACCGGATCATCCGCAAACGCAGTCGTTACGGCGATATGCGGGTGGTATCGACGATCCCGAAGGAGAAAGCCAGAAACTTCGCCGCATCGCTGACAGCACTGTTATCAGGTAATTACAGTGAAAGCAAAGTCGATATGGCTGAACAACTCAACCGGAAATTGAAAGGTTGGGCTGCGTTCTACCCGTTCGTTGATTTTAAGGCCAAAGTCTTCAGTTATATTGACCGTGTCGTGTTCTGGAAGCTGGCTCACTGGCTGGCCCGTAAATACCGTACGGGAATCGCTTCCCTGATGAGGTGGTGGTGTAAATCGCCGAAACCAGGTCAGAGTAAGACATGGGTTTTATTTGGCAAAACCAATCGTGGCAAACTCAGCGGTGAAATACTGTACCGGATGGTCGGGCAAGGCAAGAAGCGGTTCCTCTGGCGTCTGCCGGAAGGTAATCCCTATCTGAGGACGGAAGCCAGAAATACGTATACATCGCGCTACACTGACGTGGCAATGGCGTTCGCCAGCGTTTAAACGGAGAGCCGGATGCGCTGAAAGGTGCACGTCCGGTTCGGAGAGGAGAGGCAGGGAAATAGTTCGACTACGCCCTGCCTCTTACTCTACTTCCCCTGCGGACAGGAACGGCGTATGTCAGTTTGGTGACCGATGCCTGGTCGAGAAAAATCGTGGGATATCATGTGCATGAAAGTCTGCACACCCGCCATGTAGCCGCTGCGCTCAAAATGGCGCTGGTGAGCAGGCGCACAGCATCTGCGCTGATACATCACTCAGACCGGGGTATCCAGTACTGTTCAACAGAATATCAGGCGTTACATCAACGTCACGGTGTCATCTGTTCGATGACGGATGGATATGATTGTTATCAGAATGCGCTGGCGGAGCGGGTCAATGGGATATTAAAACTGGAATATCTGCTGGTTAAGCCGGAAGATATTGGCCAGGCAAGAAAGATGGTCAGGGAGTCAGTGGAAATCTACAACACGCGGCGACCGCATCTGTCGTTAAAATACAAAACGCCCGATGAAGTTCATCAGGCGTTTTAAGGCTGAAAAGTGTCAACCTATATCAGGACTAGTCACCATATCACATCAATGACAGTAATTGATGCATCTGTTGCGCCAGCCCTTTGAGCTCATTTGCTGCCTGCGTTAGATCAACGCCACTGGCGACGTACGCGCTGGCCGCCCCACCAATAGTTCCCCACTGCGAGAAGGGAATACCACAAACAGGCGTGTTTAAGATGGCACTGGCCTCAGCTTGCAATTCCCCACCACAAAACTGCATCAGCCCTTGGCATTGAGTGATACTGCCACGAAGAGGGCCGCTGCCCGTGGCGAACTGATCATGATTTTTCTGCAGCGTCTCTGCATCCAAGCTACTCAACTGCTGTATGTATTTTGGCAGCGTCTCAGCAGCAAGTTGCTTGATACTATCACTGAAAGACGTAGGACTTGGCATTTGTGCAGGCGTGGGTGCTGGTGTCACCACCGGTTTATGGCTCCTCCGAGAACATGCGTTTGATAAATTCAATCGCAGAGCGGGCCATTGATGATAACTTCTCAGTGATACGGCTGGCTAAGCTGGAACCCTGAGGGCTTTCAGTGCGCCCAGCCAGATTGTTTGCATATTGCTCACTTTTTTGCTGTGAGACTGAGCGCCCAGACATTTCTCCTACGCTGCTAGATCCTGACACTGATGTCGGCAGGGGCAGTGATGTAGAAATAAATGATGATATTTTCATGACTATTTATTCCCTTGGCTATTAAAACAAGGTTATCTTTGTGGGGAAATAGCCGGTGGCTATATAAAAATCGCTGCTGTTTTTGTTGTTATATTAGACAAAATAAAAACTAAAAATTATAGGCTCAAATTGATGGTCTGCCGAGAGTGCTTTGGTTAACTTGATATTTTATCTAACTATTAGGAGATCAAATGTATTCATTTGAACAAGCTATCACTCAATTATTTCAACAACTTTCGCTGTCTATTCCAGATACTATTGAACCGGTTATCGGTGTCAAAGTTGGGGAATTCGCCTGCCATATAACAGAGCATCCTGTCGGGCAAATATTAATGTTTACCCTGCCTTCTCTTGACAATAATAATGAAAAGGAAACCTTACTTAGCCATAATATATTCAGTCAAGATATATTAAAACCCATCTTATCTTGGGACGAGGTCGGGGGGCACCCAGTGTTATGGAATCGCCAACCATTGAACAACCTGGATAATAACTCGCTATATACTCAGCTTGAAATGCTGGTACAGGGGGCTGAACGGCTACAAACCTCATCACTAATCTCACCACCACGGTCATTTAGTTGAGTAGATTTTTGGTTGTTGCCTTATTATACGGAAATAGCGATAACCTATAAATTTGTGGTGCCAGCAATATCAGATTTCGCTCAGTAAAAGTTAACACCAAGTTGGAGTGTTGACTTTTATCTCCCGTTTTTTAACAATTTTTAATGTAAAAGACTTGTATTAAGCCCATTCACTTGGTGGAATCACCGCCTCCTCATTGGTAATGAGGAGTACCGGAAGAGTTCTCAATGTGAATGGTTGAGCTGTATAAGTTTGTTATACTTTATATCCACGGTGATACAACGTTGGGGTAGCATCTGGGAAGGGGAGAAATAAAAAACTCTATATTTTTCTAATTTTAAAGGGTCAGTTATATGCGCACTTACAGTTCATTACTTGAAGAATTTGCTACAGAGCTAGGTCTTGAAGAAATAGAAACAAATGAGTTGGGGCATGGGGCTGTTACCATTGATAAAATATGGGTAGTACATCTGGCACCTATCAATGAGAAGGAGTTAGTGGTTTTTATGCGGGCAGGGATCTTGACTGGTCAGTCTCAACTTTATGATATTTTGCGGAAAAACCTCTTTAGCCCACACTCTGGTGTGATTCGTTGTGCGCTTGATAAAGATGATCACTGGCTATTGTGGAGTCAGTTAAACATTAATGACACCAGTGGGACGAAACTGGCGAGCGTATTGACGTCGCTGGTTGATAAAGCTGTTACTATTTCTTGTGAACCCACAATGAAGAAAGAGGATGATGATCATCGTCTTTCTTCATCTCATTTACTGGTTTAATTCTATAAAAGAAAAACGTACGGTATCCATTAATGGGTTTGGTTACATAAAGTAGACACATAACTTTTAATTTTGTTGTTTATATTTTTGTTAATAATTATTCTACAGCAGATAAACCTCAACTAATTGCTTACTTTAGTTGAGGTTTAAAGTTTCTTTGATTGGCAAAGTAGCGTATATATCTTAGTAATTTTATTTACTCATAGGAATAAATATTTACATTAGCTATTTAATAATGGTCGCCCTTGTCCTTCAGCCAACTTAATCAGAACATCAAGTTGCTCATCTTTTTGTACCATAATACCATTTCTTTGTACTCGCATTTGGCTGACCATATCTTCTACGCTTAACTGACTATTACGATTATCATTCATGCACATTGCGCCAATCAGTTGCGCAGTACGGCCAACACCCGCACGGCAATGTATTACCGGCCGTAATTTGGAGTCATCTGCTACCGCTGAACTTCCTTTGCTTTCATACATATTGCGTTTTGTTTCTGCTGTTTGATCTACCAGTGAAGCGAGTGCCTTGGTAACTTCAGAGCTGACTGCGGTCTGATCGGGCCAATTGCCAACATGAACCACAGGAACAGAAATTGTTTTTTGACCCGCTTCACGAATCGTTAAAGTATACATATCTGCCATAATCCCGTCACCGAGACCAACTTGCTGAGTCATTTTAGACTCTACAGTGATACTGCCATAGGTACCACTCTGGCGGAAATAATCTGGCATACCGAATCTTTGATTGGCTATCTCAGAACTGGACGCTAAAACAGCCAACACTGGCGTTCGGTTTTCTGCCAGCATACGGAAATGGCTTTCAAGTTGAGATTGTAGCGGATACTGGCACGCTATGGTACGAGTGTTACCGACCTGGATGTAATTGGCATTAAGATCGGCGCGTACTGCGGTTTGCCGACAGCATTGAATATCTCTAAATCGGTTTAGCTTTTCACCGCCGCAGGCTTGTAAGTAACGCGGATCATTCGTTGCTGGCGTCAGCGTATTGCGCAATGTGGTGAGGCGGCTGCTGAGTTCTGCGCGCGCTTCTGGGCCATAAGGAGAAACAGTGCTTGGTGCGGTGGCTCTGGCTTCGCCAGCCCCGTGATGGCCAGAAGTGTGTGGTCGTTCACGCGGTGGCAACGGTGGTGTTCTGGGGTCTAGATGTGAACGCAGTCCTTCACGCACCGGAGTTCCCGGTGCGTGAAGGACTGAATGTGAATGAGATGATACATGCCCCCTCGCTCCCGACTCTTGTCGCAATGCAGCCTCCAACAGCACTTTGGCGTCTTGTAGTGTCATTTGGTCACTACGTAAACTGACAAGTACACTATTACCATTGCCGACACTTCTTAATTCATAATTATTCAAATTATGCTTTACCGTGCTTTGCAATAGCTTAGCGGTATCTTCTTGAGTTAGAACAATATTTGCTACGTGGCTTAGTACAGTTTGAGCAAATACTTTTTCTGACTCTCTGGCACCACTGGCTATGGTCAAACCTTGAAAGGTAGTTTCTTTATTGGCAGCAACGTTACCTCTTAATTTCCCGGTACAATCACCGCTCTCTTGCTGCACCAATCGAGATACCTGACGATGAAGATCGCTTAATGATAAGTTCATGCTTCCCTCCTTAATTAAATACACGCCTATACTATAAACATAAAAAATATTTTTTCTTATAATGCTAGTCGTATTATTTTAATAATAGGTGAGCCGTGTATTTTCATTAATGTTAATCGAATTATTATAGTGTTCGTTAGTTTTTTGGCTTTTCCCATAAGATATATACTCATTGTTACCTTAAATTTTTTAAAAAATTAAGCGGGAACAGATGGTAATACGTTAATAATGCGTTATTCATTTTAATACGCAAATGTAATTTAAACTCATTATCATTTAGATAAATACGTTTTTAATTCCAATGCCCCGCCGGCATGGCGTAAAAATATAAAGTATCCATCCCCCCTATTTTTTGGCAATAATGTCAGCCAGCCCACTGGTAATGCAGGAATACCAGTGATAGCAACGAATATTGCCTGGGATGACATCAAAATAACCATAACCCGGTAGTCGCTACAATGTGATCTTTCATCCTAATTCCTTCAATTTATATGAGGAGCAGACTCTACTGATAAATACCCCCACTTCAGGGGATCACCGAAGGAGACGTATTATTATTCTAAATTGGCTCAAGGAAAAGAATTGATACATGACTTTTTGAAAAATAGTTACGTAAATCAACCTAGGGGTATTATCGCCTCAATATACAGTAGATATATATTATCGTCAGCCGTCAGCCGTCAGCCGTCAGCCGTCAGCCGCCGTATCCTGGCGCATGGCGGCTTCCAGCAATAACTTAGCATCACTAAGCGAGAGTTGTTCAGTACGCAAGCCGGTCACTATCACTTCCCCTGCCTTGCCCTGCTTTAGTTCCAAATTAGAAACGCGTGGTAATAAGCAGGCAATATCGTGACGACTGAGAGCCGTATTTTTCACATGTTCCAGTACCTCACTGGCAAAGGCTTTTTCGGCGGTAGATATCTGATGGCTATTCTCTGTGAGTGGGTTAGTTTCAGTGAGACGACCGGCCTGCCCCCCGTGTCCCACTTGGGTAATTTGTTGATTTATTAACGATTGAAGAGTATTGATTTTCATCGAGTCTCCTGTCGCTATAATTATCTCTACGATATTCTAAGTTATTTATTTTTGCTAAACCACTGTCGTAGACGATTTATTTTTTTAATCGGCTTTTAAACGGAAAATCACAATAAAAAATTATTCTGGGGAATCGTTCTCATAAAACGAGGATGAAACATCCAATTTAGGTAGATAACTCAATCTTATAATAGATAACACTAAACATATATCGATAGTTATTCCTCTTCTATAACTTTCATTTGTCCTAAAGTGGTAGATATTGCCCGAGAAAGTGCTTCAATTTGCCCATCAATACTCGCGTCAATAATACCTACCTCAGTCTCTAATATACAGCCCCCTTGATCCAAACGCGCATCGGCAGTCACCTCTAAATAGCTTATTTCCGGGAAGTCTTTATGTACTTTAGCTATTTGTTCACGAATAGCTCCTGCCTGATCAGGGTTGACCCTGACCACGACTTGCTTCTGATTACTCACCAAGGCTAAAGCCTCCCGCACAACTTGCAGTGTCATATCCACTTGATCATAGTCATTGAGGATTTTACGTACCGCCAAAAGTACAACTTCACTCATCTGTTGTTCAACGTGGCGATAAAATTGCTGACATTGTAACTGTGTTTCATGAATCAAAGTCGCCTGTAAGGTACGCGCCTCATCCATGCCAGCCTGCCATCCTAACTGCTTTTGTTGCTCATAAACCTCCTGGGCGTCAGCCAGGATCTTTTCAGCATCCTGTTTTGCGGCACTAATCAACTCTTCGGTAGTTAAACTGGATTGGTAATCTTCGGCGCGCAAAATACGCAGACCGCAAGCGAGCGAGAGATTACTTGGTATTATTTGAACAAATGGCTGCATGTAGGCATAACCTGTTTGACAAGTTTGTGACATAAAGTTTGGGCCAGTGGGCGTTGTGACTCGGCCACTAACCAAGGTTCTGACGGCGTAGCTAATGGGAGGCGTAAACTGAGCCGTTTACACCATGCCTGAGGTTGGGGTTCCATTGCTGCTAACCAAAAAGCCAGCCCCGACTGGATCATGGTACGGCTCTCTATTTCTGTCGGCAGCGGGCGCTGCCAGTGAGTGGGCCAAGGCCCGATTAGCAGCTCATGCTGTACAATAATTTGCCTTAATGTTTCTTGATTAACCAATGTCAATAATTGCTGTAATGGGGAGGCCAGTACACAACGGCGAATCGCCTCCCCATGCAGAACTAATCCAAGGCGACAAAGTAACAGTTCGAGCTGTGATTGGGGCTGCAAAGGCAGCGCCCCCAGCCCATGGGGCTCTTCATAGTCGGTATCAAGAGAAAATTCATCCAATAAAGCAGCATTGAGATGAGCACTATCGCGCCACTGAGGTAAGTAGGGCAATATTGAACGCCATAATGATGGTAACTGTTCCAAGTGCAAATAAGCCGCGGGGCAGAAGCGCAATTGAAAAGAGGTAATATAATTTTCCATCATCACTTCTTGCGTTGTAACCAAAAATATTGAGCAAGATTGGTCACTGGCAAAAGCAAAATAAGCAACGACAACAAGCCAATAAGACGCCCTTTTGACTCTTCACTCACTTGAATTGACAGTATGCTCGTGTTACGAGGTAAATGAGAGCTTTGACGAACATCTACCGATGGCACCAAAATGACACTGATGCGATCATAGGCCAGCCCCTCAATACTATTATTCACTAATTGTTTAATCTGAGGTATGTAGGTATCAAACTGAATATCTGCTGCGTGCTTGATAAAAACCGAAGCGGATGCTGCTACACCCTTCTTACCTTTGTTATTTTGCTCTTCAGGCAATACGACATGCACTCGAGCCACTAATACCCCGTCAATTTCAGATAAAGTGCGGGAGATCTCTTGCGCCTTGGCATAATTAAGCCTCGCCAACTCTTCTATCGGTGAAGATATCAACCCATCTTTGGGGAACACATCCTGTAACGTGGAGAAACTCTCGTGTGGATAGCCCTTCCGTTTGAGAATATCAATAGCCTGAGCGACATCTGACTCCTCAACCAAGAGCTTAATCTTCCCATCTTTGTCTGGCTCTTTGTCTGCGGAAAGGCCTTCTTGGCGCAACAGCGCGAGCATTTCGTTCCCTTCCTTCTGACTAATTCCGGTATAAAGATCAACTTTGCAACCAGTTAAAAACAAGATTAATATCAATGTTGACAGTGAAGTCTTAACTTTCACTAGTTCTCACCCCCCCTTCGACAAGGTTTCAACATTTTGGCTCATTCGCCCGGCAGTCTTGGCGATAAGTTCTTCTTGGATTGTTATACGGATAAGTGACCATTGCATTAGCATCAGGTCGTTGGGATTATCAACTGAAACAGCCAGCTTAGTGTGCAAGTCACTTTTAGCCGTCTTAAAAGTCTTCTGAATATCACTAACCTCCTTGAGGAGTGAATGGCCCAGTCCCTGCGTATCTTCTGACATTGCCGCATCAAAGCGCATTATTTGCTCAGTTGTTGGCTCTACCGGCCCGAATTCCTCCAGCGTGGTTATGATCACCTCATCGGCCTGAGCTATTTCTATGTTCGACATTTATGTATCCATATCAATTTGATGGCTGTTATGAAGTAGGCTATCTACAATCGAGTTATACGGTAATAGGATCATTAATTCTTTATTTATTAACTCTGATAAATAAGGTAATCCAACCTGGCTCTCATTGGGTTTTATACCCTCTAATACTTGGAGCAAAATTGCTTCCCGCCGCTTACCAAACGAGTCAAACTGCTGCAATACACTACGCAATTCAGGTAAATCTATAGCCGGTACAACAGGCCCTTGATGTTGACCGAAACGCGCCAGTAACGCCTCACGTACGGGCGTCGCCAAAACCTCAAGAACGGCATGGTCAGGAGGGTTACTGGCATAATATTGCTGCCACAGAACTTCCCGTGTCTTTTCAGCGGATTCACTTTTTAGCTTATGCTCCAGTTGTGTTTTCAGCTCAGATTCTACCGGTTGTAGCGTAGAGACTGCCTGAGACGAAGACATCAACGATGTAATGGAACCTCTATTAAGGGTAACCGTCATGTTTTTAGTTGCTCCCTCATTCCATTCACAAATGTCTGTATTCTAGGGTCCTGACTCCTTGCGAGACGATTTAAACGTGACTCTAAGGCGTTCCCCAACCCGAGGCGATATTCACATAAGGCTAACCAAGGTTCCAAATCAGGATAAGCTGATTTATTTCCTTGTTGCAAGGCGCTTGCGTAGTCCCCACGGTTCATCAAAGAGGAAAGGTGAATCAATTGAACCGCCTCTTCTTCACCTTTCAAATGTAACCATTCAGCAATGCAATTCGCTTCTTCGTGGCAGTGGTTGCCGGTTCCAATCAGAGCAATCTCTGCTAACAGTACGTTGAGTTTATATTTCATATTATGGGAACTTCTGTAGGATGCCTTGCATTAAGTCTTTCATGCTACGAACTATGGTTGAGCTCATATTGTAAATTACCGACCATTTATTAATTGAATGTTGTAAGTCAGCAAGTAGCGCCGGGTTGTCAGGCGTATCTTTCAACGCTGCTATCGAGTCATTAACCGCTTTGTTTGCGTCGTCTGCTGGCTTCTTGAGCGTTTGAGCCACCGCATCTAAGTCTGTGATATCGGTTCCTTTTGCAAACCCAGAGAAATTACTCATTTTTTTAGGTCTCCTGTTACATAATGAATAATGGCTATAGCTGACTCAATAGCTTTAGATTCACTCTGCCAAACCTGATACTGCTTGGCATCACCACCGCGCATCATATCTTTTTTGAGCTTCGCTAGCGCCATTTCTAGTTGCATGGTGATAGAGCGCACTGTCTCCACGTTATGCAGTTGCTCCTCTAATTGTGTCATTGAGGTTTACCTCCATTGAGCTGGATCACAAATTCCCGTTTTCCTTTACTCACAATCACCGCATCGCGTCGAATAGCCAGAATACGAACGCCATTGTTAAGTATGGCGCCTTCTGGATAGCGTTGATGATTGTCGAGTACCACATAGGGCACTTTCCCTAACGAGATAGCTTGCACCTCAAAATTCAATTCATCATGCTGGGGTTGCCCCCCGACATTGACCAGTTCTAATTTAGGTCGATTGCCAAACTCTTGGCGAAAAGTTTGTTGTAGTTGATTAAATGAACTCAATTTTTCATCATTGACTTGCCCGCGTAATTCAATCAGCTCACCTTTAACATTTACCGTGAAATCTGAATCCAGACCAAATTGTTCAAGTAATGCATCAAGCCGCTTGCGTTGATTACCGGCAATCCGCACTTTATTTTCTACACCGAGCAGCCCTGGCACTTCAGCTTGCAGCAGGCTATCAATTTTTTGCTTTTGTATTTCCTCTGACACTTCCCCATTCAATTGTAGCCATCCCGCTTGCGGTGCTAAAGAAACCTCAATTCCATGGTATCCCAACCGTTGCAGAATGAATTCTGCCCCCTGACGCAGTTCTTCCATGCTGCGCAGTTCAAGCCGGAATGGAATACCATGGCTCTCAAGAAAATTTTGCAGTGACAAGCGGGCATGATTATCCTGGATATAACCAGTTAATAACCAAGGTTCACCCTCTTTGGGCGATGTTAAAACGACATCCTTGTAGGCAGCAGTTGCCAGCAAGCGCCGTACTTCTTGCTCAACAAGTTGTCCATCCTGGTTATACTCGCGCCACAACCCGTGCCCTAGCATCCCCAAAAAAGTCAAAAGCAACAATAAAGAAAGAACTCCAAGCACAATCCCAAGTCGTGAACGAGGTAACCTGTCGGTTGGCTCTTTTCTCTGCGTGGGAACCTGTAACGTCTCTGGAAAAGGTTGCCCTACGGCGACAAATGTCCACAGTAAAAACCCTACTTCCAGACAAGAGCCCGCGCGAAGAAGAGTCCCCAACGGCACGGGAAGCCCTTCTTGTAGTAGAGGTTCTGCAGAATCAGTTAGACGAATACCTTCTTCATCGACCATCAGCACTAAATGCACGGGTGCTATTTCGCTGTCAGAAAGAACAATATCTGATTGCAACGGGTCTGAACCAAAAACACAACGCCCATGAGGAAGCTCAACTTCAACACCACGGTGCTTCCCTTGATAAAAACGACAGACCCAACTCACAATACGCCACGCTTAGGCGCTGAAACACACCATGATTCCGCGGGAGTACAAGCACCTTCAACCACGCGCCATCCCAAACTTTTGTCCATCTTGCACTGAGTAAGATAGGATGATTTATTGTTTTGACTCAGCCATTTCTGCACTTCTTGCGCTTTGTTTAAAGGCTGACACTGGGAGCCACCTAATAACTTATTCAAGGTAGTGCTTTGATTAGATATTTCATCAACAGCTAAGATACCAGTACGTAGATCCTGACCATTACCTAACGCTAAATGATGCGCAATACCTTCGTCAATAATCCGTGGTTCGATGATAAATAGCCGTACCGTACGGCGAGTTAACTCACTTTTACGGCGGAAAAGTGCGCCAAGATAAGGAATATCACCAAGCAAAGGCACCTTACTAAGAGCAACACTCAATTCGTCACGATAAATACCACCAATAATCAAACTCTGGCCATGTCCCACGCGAGCGACAGTATCAACGACCGTACGACTGATAGTGGGGATTCCTTCAATCCCTGAACTATTCGGTTTTTGGTTCCCATCCTCAATGTGTAGATTGAGACTGATTTCTGACTTATCTCCTTGAGTCAGCACCCTTGGCGTCATACGCAGCATAGTGCCGTAGGTGATCCCTTTCAGTTCAGCCACTTCTTTACCTGTCACTTTGACGTAATAGGTTTCACTGTGATCAATCACCGCTTGGGCATTTTCTTGTGTTAACAGGGTCGGACGTGAAACAACTTGAGCCGAACCTTCATTTTCAAGTAAATTGACTCTTGCTAATAGGTAGTCAAGCCCGCGTGCATCAATCAAACTACCCAATGCACCGTTTGAAGCGATGTTACTTTGATCCCCCGTTGTTTTTATTACCACCTGATGATTGTTGCCAGTACGAATGCCAACTCGCCAGTCCACACCTAATTCAGTAAGTTGGTCGGCATTTATATCGACAATGGATAACGCCACTTCAATACGAGCGCTAGGCTTATCAAGCGCATGAATTAACCGTTGATACATTGGCATACGCTCAGGAGAATCGCGCACTATTATCGCATTGAGCGATGGATCCGCTTCAACCCTGGCTTGAGCTGAAGCCCGGGTTGCGGCCTGCGGTATTCTCTGATTATCCACTGTCACTTGTTGGATAGTGGCATCGCTTAACACGCGTTGAAGTATCGTTGCAACCCCAGGAGCAGCCACTTCGTCATCACGGTAATGAATAGTTCGGTCGCTCGCTGATGCATATTTGAGAGGGAAAATCTCAATCGCTAATGCCCCTGTTTTTTCACTGCGAATTTGCGTCTGTTGTTCCAATGCGGCTGCGGTCTGTTCAACCAATTCAAGATAACGAGGAGGACCAGAGACGTAAACCAGGCGGTTGCTAGCATCAGGGCGCCAGCCAAAACGAGGCTCCCATATACCAGAACGTTGTAATGCCTGCTTTAACTCTGCGGCCTCACTTTCCTGTAAACGAATGAGACGAGACGCTACCTCACTATTTTTAAAAATGTAGAGCACATTGCCATCATAGTACCAAACCAAATTGTAAAGGGAGGCAATATGCTGTAGGAAATCCTGAGGGTTATCATGCTCAAACTGGCCGGAAACTTTGTCATTAATCTTATCGCTTACTACCACTGTAGCATCATAATTAGCGCCGAAATCAGTTAATAAATCGCGTAAACTTTCCCCCTTCGCCACATAAACATAAGGTATAGGCAACCAATCAAGTTCTTGCGCCCAGCTATAGCTAGAAAGTAACAGTAACGTCCCGGTGAGTACGCGCTTGAAAAAAGAATGTAGCGGAAAAGCCATATTACTTAATTCCACCCCACGCGAGACGCTACAGAAAATGGCGTTAACTGAGGAATTAAATATTCTAGCAGAGCCAGTTGTTTATTTATTACTTCTTGCAATCCGTGAGTATCAAGCTCTTGTAGACGTAAACGCGCCTCCAGCACCAATTGACCACAATCATCCAATACTAAAGTTTGAGGATAACGTTTAGCCCACGCCAACGCTTGTTGCATTAGGGAGCGAAGCAATGTGACGTTAACGTTATTTCCTTCACGTAACATTGGTGCGTCAATAGGAGTGCGTAATACCAGTTCTGAACCATGCGGAGCCAGCATGACAAGATGCTTATCTATAGTTAAACGGTAAACACCTTGTTTATCGGCAACAAACGGTTCTCTTCCTAAACTGGTAGCCAAGTTTTTTAGTAAATTTTGCATTATTTCTCAGATGGTTATATGTAAACTAAGTAATCCTGCGCCAAATAAATAACCTACTTCAGTTATCGTGACATAAGGTTTCGCGGTTCAGCTCAAACTTCCAGATATTCAAAAAAATGTTCGTGATAATTATCAACCACCTATATAGCAATAGATGATATTACGTTAATCGAACTAATGAGACTTGCTCTATTTGATGGCGCTCGTTTCTTGCGCCACCGCACTTAATAAGCCAGATAAGCTATCTTGATTATTAAACAACATATTATTGCCATCCAGCGGCGAAACAATACTGTTATATGTTTCGTTGTAATTTGGCTCATCCCATTGAATCTTCAAAATCTAACCCCGCATTTTACTTTATAGTCCAAAAGTGTTTTTTAAAAAAAAAACAGATAATTTTAGCCTGTGGTTGCTATTTTAGTAAGACGGGCTTGGCTGGGAGTGCATCCGAAGCGACGTCGATAACTTTGAGTGAAATAAGACTGACTCGAGAACCCTGCTTCCATGGCAATATCAACAATACTCATCTTACAATTAAGAAGTAATTGGTGAGCATAGAGAATACGTCGCTCGCTTATCCAGGCGCGTGGTGAAATGCCATAAACTGTACCAAACAGTTCTTTGAATGTGGTTAGTCCCATGCCGAATTCTCGCGCAAATTTGCTTAGTTTCCACCCTTGTAGATAATTTTCCTCCATAAATTTTTGCAACCGTTCTTCTGGGCGGTTGCCTAAATGGCGTAGAGCCGAGAGGAATAAAGTCCCTTGCGAGCTAAAGGCAAGCAAAAGCAGTAATTCCTCAATACGCAGTTGCGTTAATACTGACGGAAAATCACTCCGTTCCAATATGGCACATAGATTTTGAATGGATTGTGATAATATTGGTGAAATATTAAAAATTAACAATGGCTTAGGTGTGGAATTGTCTCGTCTAATTTCACTAAGCAAAGAACCAAACCGATGTAAAAAAGTACTCAAAAAACTGCCTGGTAATGGAATCCAAAGTAATTGGCAGGGTTCTTTTGTACCACATCGAACAGCATAGCTGCCACGACGCAAAAACAGCATATTCCCCTCATCTAAATCATATGTCTGACTGCTGTTCTGCCATGAAACCTGACCCTGCAAAAGAATATATAGGCCATCTTGTGAATGCTCAACAACCTTAAATATAGGTGTGGCCCATTCTAATTTAATAATCTCTAGTGATGCCATAAATGTTATACTGTCCTAAAAATCTAAAACTTGTATATATTTATCTAATGAGGTGTATTGAGTTATTATGCGTGCGATGTACAACCATCGATTAATGCAACCAAAACCAATATAATAAATCACCTATCTGGTATTAGGTGACTGGCAATTTGGATAACATGTTTTAGGTATCATTTGTAAAACGACTTTGTTTTTACCAATAAGTTTTTGCTGAGCCACCGCCTGAACCCCTCGCTCTGGAAAAGAGAGGGTTGACCGTAGGTAAAGTTCACCTTCCCCGCGCTGAGCTGGATTCAGTTTTATAGAAAAGAATAAAGGTAGGTTACCTGTTTCGAAACGAGTGCGCTGAACCTCTCGAACTTTCCCCTCATACAACCCAAATATACTAACATCAATGTGTGCTGTGCGAGATAATGGTCGTGACATACGCACCTCCCCCACAATACGCTGAGCTGGCATTGGGGGGGTAGCGCACCCCACTAATAGAAAAGAAATGATAAGTGCTATAATACGACTCATGCCAGTCTCCCCTTGAATTCACACAAAGAAGATAGCCAGATGATAGCAATCCGAGTTCACGCAATATGTGGTGAAATTTATTATTGTAAAATAACAACCCATACCCAATTAGCTCAACGGGTCCACCACGAACCCATTTAATTTAGCTACTGCAATATCACACCTTGTGTGTATAAAACCAAACATCCTTTCTTTCACGAAAGAAAGGATGTTTGGTTAGAATCGGAATCAGCAAACAAACACATGTAATAGTAATGACAATACTGTATTATTTGTATTCAACAAAAAAAGTCAAGAGATTAATCCTAATTAGTGCTAGTTATGTTTAATTGTAAAATGCACAGGAGAAATACAATCACCATACTTTATATATGGTTTAAATCGCATCATATATTCCTAATATAAGTGAACCTCTTGTTGGTTAACCATATCGAATAAATTACATATTCCCAATAGCCGGTGTTAATCACCCCATTTTTCCGATAAAAAAACATAGACTAGAAAGTAGAGGAAATAGTATAGACCAACAAAAATGCCATCTGTTTTAACCATATTCCTAGTTACATTGCAGCCTATTATAACATTTCGGAATGCTGTTTCTCGATATTTTGCCTTTCTAGCCATCGTAGCACTTCAGCTGTGGCCTCTATTTGCTCAGCCGGAATATAGTGATCGACGAGCGCATCCCAATAAAGAGCACGGGCTAATGGGATACGTTGTAAAATAGGCACCCCTTCTTCTTCTGCTATTTTGCGCACAGTCTGAACTTGGGCATCGGTATATTTGAATGTTACCAACGGTAGTGGTGTTTCCCCTCGCTTGTAAAGAATACCAATAGCAATATGGGTCGGATTAGCTACCACCACTGATGAGCGTTTAACATTTTCCCGCATGTTCCCCGATTGGATCTCTTGATGAAACTGACGGCGCTTGCTTTTGATTTCTGGGCTACCCTCCATTTCTTTGTACTCGCGTTTGATCTCATCCTTGCTCATTTTAAGTTCCTTAATATATTGATAGTATTCAAAGGCATAGTCAGCTATGGAGATGACCACAAAGCCAACAGTACAGATCACCATCAACTGCCGGAGTATTTGCCCCAATAAAGGGGTAATACATTCAATTCCACAGGTTGGCAACTGCAAGAGTGTGACTAGATTTCCCTTAATGATTATCCAGATGAGTATACTGAGCAAAACAACCTTGAGAATGGATTTGAGAAACTCCACTAAACTTTTGATGGAAAAGATGCGCTTGGCACCCTCTATTGGATTGATTTTTTTAATATCCGGTTTAATTGCTTCACCACTTATAAGAAAACCATACTGCACAACATGAGAAGCGATCGCCATCAATGCCGCTACTGTTAACAAAGGAAAACAGAGATAAAAAAACTCGAGCAACACATTGTCAACCACATAGCTAAGCGCCTGCGAGAAAGGAAGATAGCTCTGCTCTGCGGGGATTAGCATCAGCCTACTCAAATGCTCGAAATAGTAGTCAGAAAGCCCCATTAACATCGCACTCAGCGCGACGATAAGCGCAGTAGAGACCACTTCCTTACTTTTCGCTACCTGTCCCTTTTTGCGCGCATCACGGATTTTCTTCGGGGTGGGTTGCTCTGTCTTTTCTCCGCTCATTACTTCTCCAAAACAGGGATCAGTAAACTTATAGGATCCATAACCAACAGCATTACTTTACTGGCATGACTCATCATTTGCATACAGTAGATAACCAACAACAGGCTTGCTATCGCGCTTTTTATCGGCATAGCCAGCACAAAGACGTTTAAAGAAGGCGCAAAACGACTGATGAGTGCAAGTCCAAATTCAGCTAAAAACATAGCGATGAGTAAAGGAGCAGCCAATACAGCGGCGATTAATAGTATCTGGCTGAATTGGTTATAAAAGAAATCAACCCACTGTTCACTAACTTCAGGGAAAAAGCTGGCCACCGGCCAATTTACATAGCTGTGAAAGAGGGCTGAAAGCAAAGAGAGGAAAGCCCCTCCGCTGAAGAAAATTGTTATTAACGTTTGAGTCAAAAGTAAACCAGTCGGACTGGTTTGACTATCAAGTCCAGGGTTGAGTAGAGATGCCATCGCGGCACCTCTTTGGTTATCTACAATAAATCCTGCGGATTCTAAGGCCCAGAAAGGGATGGTGGCCACAAACCCAATCAATAACCCCAGTATGAACTCTTTGCCGATAAGCAGCATTAACGTAAACGCATCAACCTCAATATAAGGTTGGTTAGCGACGGCAGGATAGACATAAAGAGCCAATGAACAGACAATACCATTACGCAGCAATACTCCACCGAGGAGCTGTTTACTTAACACTGGCAATATAACAAAACAAGCCATAAAACGAGGCAACAGCAGGGTATAAGTGAGCAATGGTCTTTGGATTAAATCCGCTATCATCTTATGCCTTGTATCTTCATCATGGTCATTTCTGCAAAACTGTGCAATTCATTACCAAGCCACGAGGCGGTAGCAAACAGTGTGACCACCACAGCGATCAATTTGATAACGAAGCCCAGAGTTTGCTCTTGGATTTGCGTTAAAGCTTGTACTAAAGATACCAAAGTTCCTACCACCGCAGCCACTAACACCGGCGGCATTGAAAGGACTAGCACCAGCCATAATGCCTGACTGGTGAAGTGAATTATGTCACCTTGACTCATGTCACCCTCCGTAACTAATCACCAGCCCATGCGTGAGTCGTGTCCAACCATCAAGTAAAACAAATAGCAGCAATTTAAATGGCAGTGAAATAGTCATGGGGGAAACCATCATCATCCCCATTGCCAACAAGATATTGGAAATAACCAGGTCAATGACGATAAATGGTAAATAGATGAGAAAGCCTATCTCAAATGCTCGAGTCAACTCACTCACCGTAAACGCAGGCAATAAAATGAACAGGCTGTCTGACTCTAACCGGTCAGCATACTGCTTGGGCCATAACTGTTTAGTGCTGTCAACAAAAAAAGAGTATTCTTGCGCTTGAATATGCTGCTTAAGGAACATGCGATAGGGGGCAAGCCCTTCATCAAAGAATTTCTCAACAGATTCTATGTTCGTGAGGCTAACCTCATTAGCTTGTAAATAGTCTTGCGTCGCGAAGCCAACGGGTGCCATTACATAAAGACTAAGGATGATTGCTAAGCCATACATTGCCATGTTGGGGGGGATTTGCTGTACCCCAAGGGCATTGCGGAGTAGTGAAAAAACCACCGCAAATTTGACAAACGATGTAGCCATTACCGAAACCAATGGAAGCAGAGTAAGCAAAGATAAAATGATGATGAGATTAATTTCATCCGGTAACTGGATCATGAAATCGTAACCTCTGTCAGGCGTTCAATTCGAACCCCGAGGCGTCCTTGGATCTCGACCAATCGACCATGTCCAAGCAACCGGCCGTTAGCCAGCAAGCGCACTTCACCATCAACAGGTGTTGTAAGATCAATAAGAGAACCCGGCTCCAGGCTAGTGAGTGTGTGCCAATCTAAGATTTGCCGCCCCACTTCAAAGCTAACTTGAACCGGAAGTTGGTTCAAATCGGTCAATGGTTTGGGGTTAAGTTCGTCAGATTCATGACTCATACCGATAAACTCCAATTTATTTGATTGTAATTGAAAGTAGCCCCAAGGGTTCTCACCAACATAGGCGAGTACTGGCGAATTAGGCCCACTCCCCTCAGGGGCCAACAACACATCACCTAATCGAAGGGAATCAACCTCATCTAGAGTCAGGTATACTTTGTGCCAACGCAAAGAAAGAAGGATAGGCAAAGGTATGCGCTCAGAATTGGGTCGTGCGGGTAACAGAGCGAACAGAGCCTCAGCTGAGGTTAGCCAGAAGGAGATATGCGCATTATCTCGGGACAGCCGCAAACTCAACAGAGGTTGCGTGACAGAAAGAGACGCTGTCGCTATATCATTACAGACCAGTTTCGGCAGGAAAACTGTCTGGCGTTCCAACAGCGCAAGTTGCAACTCTTTCGGCAGAGTAGAGAATGGAGCCCCTAGTAAGTCGGGGGTTAACCAGTTAGCCAGATCATCGCCAAAACAGTAGAGCGTGAAGTGCGTTCCCTTCCATTGTAACTGTAATATACAGTTCAAAGACGAAGGAGGCTCAGAGACGGTAAGTTCGAGTTTTCCCTCTTCCCACAAGTAGTTTTGTCGATAATGGCTGAGCCGTTGACGTAGCGACAGTTCACTTAATTTGGCTTGTGGCAAGGTTAACAAACTCATTCTTCAGCCTCCCACTCCTCATAGACGTGGCGCTTCTGACGTGACTCCTGTTCACTGTCACCGCTAGCTTGAAAATCAAGTTGTGTTGGCTCAATGCGTTGTAATCGCTCAAGAAGGTCATAACTTCCCTGCGCTAAAATTCTTAAAGTTTCCCGACTGGCGATCAGTTCTACATGCAGTTTTCCCGGAATCTCAGCAATACGAACCATAATAGCCCCCAATTCAGGTAAGTTAAGGTGTAATTGGGTTACTTGGGATGAGCCGCCGCGCAGTTCTAGTTCTACCGCTAGTCGCTGTGCTAACTGTATAAGTTGCTCTGAGACTGATGCCAGCCTGGTCGCGCGCATTGTTGCTAATAGGTGATCACCCGGCGTGATAACCGGTGCTGTAAAAGATAAGGAATACATCTCCGGCAAGGTTTCTTCGCGCGGAAGTAACAGTTCTTCTGGTCGCGGTGGTTCGATGGTATCTTTGCTGCTATCAACGCCATCAGTAAGATGTTGGGACCGATCCGCCAGCTCGGTCATATCCAGTTGCTCTGACTGCACTGTCGCTTTGTGCGGAAAACGAGCAGATTTTTCTGCTACCTCAGCCACAGGAGTAGCACACCATCTTGCTACCAAATGATCATCTGGTGTGGTACTAACTGCCGGGGGACATACCTCTGGCAATGCTTCTTGATGAAGAGGTAACGGTTCTTCTGGTCGCGGTGGTTCGATGGTATCTTTGCTGCTATCAACGCCATCAGTAAGATGTTGGGACCGATCCGCCAGCTCGGTCATATCCAGTTGCTCCGACTGCACTGTCGCTTTGTGCGGAAAACGAGCAGATTTTTCTGCTACCTCAGCCACAGGAGTAGCACACCATCTTGCTACCAAATGATCATCTGGTGTGGTACTAACTGCCGGGGGACATACCTCTGGCAATGCTTCTTGATGAAGAGGTAACGGTTCTTCTGCAAGGCGTTTTTGCCTGCTATCGCGCTGGTTTTTTGCTATGCTGGCCAGAGTATCCCTACCGACAGACCATATCATAACCTCTGCGCCGTCAGCAGCAGGATTCAATGACTGAACAGTCGGCTTGGTATTCAATTGAACTGGCTGAGCGGAATCGATAGGCGATTGCTGAACAAATAACTCATCATGTCCAAACGGCTCGCAGGGGGATTCACTTGATGTCCCCGTTTCACAAGTCACCCCCTCTAAAAAGGGCGCCAATGGCATGAGAGCATTAATAATACTCTCTACGCGGTCATCAAAACGGCTATCCTGCTGGTATAAGTGCTTTCTATTGGTAGCACCTTCGGCAAGTGGAGATAAGTTGAAATCATGATTATTCTGATGGTTGTGTTGAGGTTTTAATCCTACCTCCCTACCGGGTTGAAACGTCGCCGCTAATGGCGCATGCGCACGCAAGCCATCTCCTTTCTGACCTTCTTTTTTGCCAAGGTCATGCGGACGTACAGGTCTACGCGGCTCTTCTTTGGGATGACGATTATCCTTATTATGCAACAGCGCTTGCTCAAAATCGACACGTGCTTGCAAATCATGATGCGGCTTCCCCAGAGGTTGATACTCAGGTTCTAATGGGGAACGAGTGGTGATTTTATTCATTAGGCGTTCCTGTGATGCTGTAGAAACTCTTCTTGTTCTTGTTCTTCCTGATAATGTTGTTGATTTAGCTCATCTTCATCTTCTCGTCGCACTAGCTCGAGAAACTTATTTTCCTTATGACGAGCCTGTTGCAGCGTCTTTTGGCATGACGTAAGGCGCTCACGCTCATTGGCTAAACGTTCCAATAATTTGGCGCACTCCAGTTCATAATTGGCCTCCTTTTCACGTAGCGACGCTATTTGTCGCTGCCATTTCTCCAAATCTTTACAATTCAGTGTGGTGTTTTTTCGCTGATCAAATAGACGTTGCTCCTCATCAATACGCCACAAATGGTAATCCTGACTGGTTTGCACCGCCTCTTGATGACGTCGATGAGCTGCCTGCAAGCAAGCTTGCTGAGTCTTGATGGCTTGCTCCGCACGTTCAACGCGTAAAACTTTAACCCGGTGCAGGCGGCGTATCATTGGGTCAGCGTCTCCAATAAGTTCAGCGTCTCATTGAAATGGCTTAACTCGTGCGTCCCTTGGCAGAGCCATCCTCGAATCGCCCCCATGCGTTCAATCGCTTGATCGGCCTCTTTGTCTTGCCCTTTCTGGTACTCCCCGATTTGCAACAGCAATTCTACTTCTTCATATTTGGCCAATAAACGGCGTAAGTCCCCCGCCCAGGTTTTGTGCTCCTTGCTGACAATTTGATTCATCACCCTGCTCGCTGAACGTAATACGTCAATGGCAGGGTAATGATTAGCTGCCGCTAATTTCCGTGACAGAATAATATGACCATCAAGTATCGAACGTGTTTCGTCGGCCACGGGTTCTGTCATATCGTCCCCTTCGACCAGTACGGTATAGAGAGCCGTAATTGATCCTTTGCTGGACTGACCCGCCCTTTCCATCAAACGGGGTAAAGCGGCAAATACTGACGGAGGATAACCGCGGCGAGTCGGTGGTTCTCCCGCGGCTAAGCCTATTTCACGCTGAGCACGAGCAAACCGTGTTACAGAGTCCATAAGTAACAATACGCGTTTCCCTTGATCGCGAAAATATTCAGCAATAGATGTCGCCACGAATCCAGCTTTGGCTCTTTCCATCGAGGGCCGATCCGAGGTGGCCACCACTAGAACCGCTTTGCGTAACCCCTCTTCGCCTAAATCAGACTCAATAAACTCACGCACTTCGCGTCCACGCTCACCAATAAGCGCCAGCACGGTTACGTCTACTTCAGCACTACGAATAAGCGAAGCAAGCAGTGTACTTTTCCCCCCCCCGGCGGCCGCGAAGATGCCCATTCTTTGCCCCTCGCCACAGGTAAGCAAACCGTCAATAACCCGGATCCCCAAAGAAAGTGGTGTGGTAATAAGTTTTCGGCTCATCGGAGCTGGGGCATCCTGATAAACTGGGTACCAAGCCGCCGGTTCAGGGAGATGCCCCCCATCGAAAGGCTGCCCTAAACCATCCAACACCTGTCCCAGCAGATGTTCACCCACCCCAACCTGATGCATTGTCCCTGTCGGGCTAACTTCAGTATTAGAAGATATCCCGTACATTTCACCAAGTGGAATAAGTAATGCTTGATGTTGGGCAAAACCTATGACTTCAGCCTGTAAAGACAGGCTGTTGTCTGGGTTACGTAAGTAACATAACTCACCGATGCGCACACCAGGCACTACAGCTTTTAATAGCGTTCCTGTCACTTGAGTGACACGTCCTCTAATTTGGATTAGGCGGCTACCTACAATGCCATGACGAATATGATGAGGTATCTGATCTAGTGAGAGCATAAATCCATAATGCTTGAAATATTAACCACTATTTTAGTGACTAAAAACGCTAAAAAATTGTAGCGGGAGCCGCGAGTTTTTAGAAAAATAGCCAAGCAGCACTAAAATTTCTCGGCTGATTTTGGCATCGATAAGCAAGAACTATTTTTATAATCGCGGTAATTGCAATTATAAACTGTTCATCTCAGGGAGTAGTTATGACGACGCTTCATAACATATCTTATGGCAATACCACGCTGCGTAATGAGCATCCAGAGACTGCCAGTAGTCAGATCGTAAATCAGACTCTGGGTCAATTTCGGGGAGAATCTGTGCAGATAGTCAGCGGCACTCTGCAGTCTATAGCTGATATGGCAGAAGAGGTAACATTTGTCTTCTCCGAGCGTAAGGAGCTCTCCCTCGACAAACGCAAATTAAGTGATAGCCAGGCTCGAGTTAGTGACGTTGAGGAGCAGGTTAATCAATACCTTAGCAAAGTTCCAGAGTTGGAACAAAAACAGAATGTGAGTGAGCTGCTCAGTCTGTTGAGTAACAGCCCCAATATAAGCTTGTCCCAGTTAAAGGCTTATCTGGAGGGGAAATCAGAAGAACCGAGTGAGCAATTCAAAATGCTCTGCGGCTTGCGTGATGCCCTGAAAGGGCGCCCTGAATTAGCACATCTTTCGCATTTGGTTGAACAAGCTCTGGTCAGCATGGCTGAAGAGCAAGGAGAAGCCATTGTATTGGGTGCCAGGATAACCCCGGAAGCGTACAGAGAATCCCAGTCGAGTGTTAATCCACTGCAGCCGCTCCGTGATACCTACCGCGATGCAGTGATGGGTTATCAAGGGATTTATGCGATCTGGAGTGATTTACAAAAACGTTTTCCCAATGGGGATATAGACTCGGTGATATTATTCCTGCAAAAGGCGCTTAGTGCAGATCTACAAAGTCAACAAAGCGGGTCTGGACGGGAAAAATTAGGAATTGTTATTAGTGACTTACAGAAGCTAAAGGAGTTTGGTAGCGTGAGTGACCAGGTTAAAGGATTTTGGCAATTTTTTTCAGAGGGTAAAACTAATGGCGTACGACCTTTCTGAGTTTATGGGAGATATTGTCGCACTGGTTGACAAGCGCTGGGCGGGGATTCATGACATTGAACATCTTGCCAACGCCTTTTCCCTCCCTACGCCTGAAATCAAAGTGCGTTTCTATCAAGATTTAAAAAGAATGTTTCGTCTTTTCCCTCTGGGGGTATTTAGCGATGAGGAGCAACGGCAAAATTTATTGCAAATGTGTCAAAATGCGATCGATATGGCTATTGAGAGTGAAGAGGAAGAATTGAGTGAGTTGGATTGAACCCATCATTTCCCATTTCTGCCAGGATCTGGGAGTGCCAACATCTAGCCCCCTTTCGCCTCTTATTCAATTAGAGATGGCTCAATCTGGCACGCTGCAACTGGAACAACATGGTGCGACACTGACATTGTGGTTAGCGCGTTCTCTCGCCTGGCACCGATGTGAAGATGCTATGGTCAAAGCGCTAACGCTCACGGCGGCCCAAAAGAGTGGCACTTTACCGCTGCGAGCGGGGTGGTTAGGGGAAAGTCAGCTGGTGTTATTTGTCTCGCTTGATGAGCGTTCCTTAACCTTGCCCCTTTTACATCAAGCTTTCGAACAATTACTGCGATTGCAGCAAGAGGTGCTTGCGCCGTGAGTCGCATAATAACTGCCCCCCATATTGGCATCGAAAAACTGTCGGCGATTAGCCTGGAAGAGCTATCCTGTGGCTTGCCTGAACGTTATGCCTTGCCGCCTGATGGGCATCCAGTCGAACCACATTTAGAGCGCCTTTACCCTACAGCACAAAGCAAGCGTAGCCTATGGGACTTTGCTTCTCCCGGCTATACATTTCATGGATTACATCGAGCTCAAGATTATCGGCGCGAACTGGATACCTTGCAGTCACTGCTAACCACCAGTCAGTCCTCAGAGCTACAAGCTGCCGCGGCGCTGCTGAAATGCCAACAAGATGATGATCGGTTACTGCAAATAATCCTTAACCTGTTGCACAAAGTATGAATATTACTTTAACCAAACGACAACAGGAGTTCTTGCTGCTCAACGGTTGGTTACAACTACAATGTGGCCATGCAGAGCGCGCATGTATTCTATTGGACGCCTTGCTGACGTTAAATCCTGAGCATTTAGCCGGTCGGCGTTGCCGATTAGTCGCGCTACTTAATAATAACCAGGGAGAACGTGCCGAAAAAGAAGCGCAATGGCTAATATCACATGACCCTTTACAGGCTGGAAATTGGCTCTGCTTGAGCCGTGCCCAACAACTGAACGGCGATCTTGATAAGGCTCGCCATGCTTATCAACATTATTTGGAGTTGAAAGATCATAATGAATCCCCATGATCTTGAGTGGCTAAATCGTATTGGCGAGCGTAAAGATATCATGCTGGCAGTGCTGCTGTTAGCTGTGGTATTCATGATGGTCTTACCACTCCCCCCCCTCGTGTTGGACATTCTGATTGCTGTTAACATGACCATTTCAGTGGTGTTGTTAATGATAGCGATCTATATCAACTCTCCTTTACAATTTTCAGCTTTCCCAGCGGTGCTACTCGTTACCACGTTATTTCGTCTCGCACTTTCAGTTAGCACCACCCGCATGATCCTGCTACAGGCTGATGCGGGGCAGATTGTTTACACCTTTGGTAATTTCGTCGTTGGCGGTAACCTCATCGTCGGGATTGTCATCTTCCTGATCATCACTATTGTGCAATTTTTAGTGATAACGAAAGGCTCAGAACGTGTAGCAGAAGTTAGTGCCAGATTCTCTCTTGATGCGATGCCGGGTAAACAGATGAGTATCGATGGCGATATGCGAGCCGGGGTGATCGATGTCAATGAAGCGCGTGAGCGGCGCGCGACGATAGAAAAAGAAAGCCAAATGTTCGGTTCTATGGACGGCGCCATGAAGTTCGTCAAAGGGGATGCAATAGCTGGCCTCATTATTATCTTTGTCAATATATTAGGCGGCGTCACCATTGGTGTTACCCAAAAAGGATTAGCGGCCGCTGAGGCACTGCAACTCTATTCCATCCTCACTGTCGGGGATGGGATGGTTTCTCAGGTACCTGCCCTGCTGATAGCTATTACCGCGGGTATTATCGTCACCCGCGTCTCTTCAGAAGATTCATCAGACTTGGGTAGCGATATTGGTAAACAGGTTGTCGCTCAGCCTAAAGCCATGCTAATTGGTGGAGTACTGCTGTTGCTCTTTGGTCTTATCCCCGGCTTCCCAACAGTCACCTTTCTGATTTTGGCGCTATTGGTAGGCTGTGGTGGTTATATGCTCAGCCGTAAGCAGAGTCGTAATGACGAAGCTAATCAAGACCTGCAATCCCTACTGACGAGCGGTTCTGGTGCCCCGGCTGCCCGAACCAAAGCCAAAACAAGTGGGGCAAACAAGGGCCGACTAGGAGAACAAGAAGCATTTGCTATGACGGTTCCCTTGCTGATTGATGTAGATTCAAGCCAACAGGAAGCACTGGAAGCAATAGCACTAAATGATGAGCTGGTTCGAGTGCGCCGTGCTCTTTATCTTGATCTTGGCGTACCTTTCCCTGGGATCCATCTGCGTTTTAATGAGGGGATGGGTGAAGGCGAATATCTTATTTCCTTGCAAGAAGTTCCAGTGGCGCGAGGTGAGCTTAAGGCAGGTTATTTACTCGTACGTGAATCCGTCAGCCAACTCGAATTACTGGGTATACCCTATGAAAAAGGGGAACATTTGCTACCCGATCAGGAAACTTTCTGGGTATCGGTTGAATATGAGGAGCGCCTGGAAAAGTCTCAACTGGAATTTTTCTCTCATTCCCAAGTTCTAACCTGGCATCTTTCTCATGTCCTACGTGAATATGCCGAAGATTTCATTGGTATCCAAGAAACCCGCTATCTGCTCGAACAGATGGAAGGAGGCTATGGCGAATTAATTAAAGAAGTACAAAGAATCGTTCCCTTACAACGAATGACCGAAATATTACAACGATTAGTTGGAGAAGATATTTCTATCCGTAATATGCGGTCTATTCTTGAAGCTATGGTGGAATGGGGACAAAAAGAGAAAGACGTCGTTCAACTCACAGAGTATATTCGCAGTAGTCTAAAACGTTATATCTGCTACAAATACGCTAATGGCAACAATATATTGCCAGCTTATCTTTTCGATCAAGAAGTAGAAGAAAAAATTCGTAGCGGTGTGCGCCAAACCAGTGCAGGGAGTTATTTGGCATTGGATCCTGCTGTTACCGAGAGTTTACTTGAACAAGTCCGCAAGACTATTGGCGATCTGTCACAAATCCAGAGTAAACCGGTGCTGATTGTTTCTATGGATATTCGTCGCTATGTACGCAAACTGATTGAGAGCGAATACTATGGCTTGCCGGTACTTTCATACCAAGAGCTGACTCAGCAGATTAATATCCAACCACTTGGACGAGTTTGCTTATGATGGAAGACCCTTTAATTCCGTGGCTTACCGAACATGGCTTGGTTTGCCACCCTCATACTTTATCTGGCGCCCCCATTTCTTTAGGTTCGGCCTTTCAATTAGCTGGCCTCAAGCTTGCCTGGCGCGTAGAAATTGAACAAAGGCGGGTTTGGATCGTGCTTATCCAACGAGTGGAACAACGTCGAGGGCTGAAAAACCCCTTCGCGGCACTCTATATGTTAGCTAATGCAGCGCGGGCCGTTCTTGGCCCTGACTATTATCTGTATGGCAATGTCGATGTACTGGCGGGGAGTTCTCTCAGTACGCAACGGCTCGCTCATTTTTATCGGCGTTGGACCGGGGCCAAAGAATTAAGCACCGGGTGGTTCTCACTAAAAGTATCACAAGTCATTACCTTATCTAATATGAAAAAGCGACAAAACAACGGCTTTGCCTGACAAGCTAAATAAAAATAACGTAATAGAATAGGAGATAGATTATGAAATCTTCTCATTTTGATGAATATGACAAAACGCTTAAACAAGCAGAACTGGCAATAGCCGACAGCGATCACCGCGCAAAATTATTGCAAGAAATGTGTGCTGATATCGGCTTAACGCCTGAAGCCGTAATGAAGATATTTGCGGGCCGTTCCGCCGAAGAGATAAAGCCAGCGGAGCGCGAGTTGCTTGATGAAATTAAGCGTCAGAGGGAGAGGCAGCCTCAACATCCCAACGATGGGAAGAGGCCAAGAAAACCAACGATGATGCGAGGGCAAATTATTTAATATGATTAGAGCCTACGAACAAAACCCACAACATTTTATTGAGGATCTAGAAAAAGTTAGGGTGGAACAACTTACTGGTCATGGTTCTTCAGTTTTAGAAGAATTGGTTCAGTTAGTCAAAGATAAAAAGATAGATATTTCCATTAAATATGATCCCAAAAAAGATTCGGAGGTTTTTGCCGAAAGGGTAATTACTGATGATATCGAATTACTCAAGAAAATCCCTGGCTTATTTTCTACCCGAGGATGCCATTCTTAAAGGCGGTCATTATGACAACCAACTGCAAAATGGCATCAAGCGAGTAAAAGAGTTCCTTGAATCATCGCCGAATACACAATGGGAGTTGCGGGCGTTCATGGCAGTAATGCATTTCTCTTTAACCGCCGATCGTATCGATGATGATATTTTGAAAGTGATTGTTGATTCAATGAATCATCATGGTGATGCCCGTAGCAAGTTGCGTGAAGAATTAGCTGAGCTTACCGCCGAATTAAAGATTTATTCAGTTATTCAAGCCGAAATTAATAAGCATCTGTCTAGTAGTGGCACCATAAATATACATGAGAAATCAATTAATCTCATGGATAAAAATTTATATGGTTATACAGATGAAGAGATTTTTAAAGCCAGCGCAGAGTACAAAATTCTCAAGAAAATGCCTCAAACCACCATTAAGGACGACGAGTTGCACGAGGTTGGAGTTATAGCTGGGGCCGAAAAACAAATAGTCTCGATAAAGAACTTTCTTGAAAGTGAGAATAAAAGAACCGGGGCGTTGGGTAATCTGAAAGATTCATACTCTTATAATAAAGATAATAATGAATTATCTCACTTTGCCACCGCCTGCTCGGATAAGTCCAGGCCGCTCAACGACTTGGTTAGCCAAAAAACAACTCAGCTGTCTGATATTACATCACGTTTTAATTCAGCTATTGAAGCACTGAACCGTTTCATTCAGAAATATGATTCAGTAATGCAACGTCTGCTAGATGACACGAGGTAATTATGCAACAAGAGACGACAGACACTCAAGAATACCAGCTGGCAATGGAATCCTTCCTAAAAGGAGGGGGAACTATCGCCATGCTCAACGAAATTTCAAGTGACACTTTAGAGCAACTCTACTCTCTTGCGTTTAACCAATACCAGTCAGGAAAATACGAGGATGCTCACAAGGTCTTTCAAGCTCTCTGTGTGCTAGACCACTATGATTCACGTTTCTTTTTAGGGCTAGGCGCTTGTCGTCAAGCCATGGGGCAATACGACTTAGCGATTCATAGCTACAGCTATGGCGCCATAATGGATATAAAAGAACCTCGTTTTCCGTTTCATGCGGCCGAATGTTTACTGCAAAAGGGAGAGCTTGCTGAAGCAGAAAGTGGCTTGTTCTTGGCTCAAGAGCTTATCGCAGACAAACCTGAGTTTAAGGAGCTTTCCACCCGAGTTAGCTCAATGTTAGAAGCAATTAAATTGAAAAAGGAGATGGAACATGAGTTCGTTGATAACCCATGATCGCTCAACGCCAGTAACTGGAAGTCTACTTCCCTACATCGAGACACCAGCGCCCGCCCCCCTTCAGACTCAACAAGTCGCGGGAGAACTGAAGGATAAAAATGGCGGGGTGAGTTCTCAGGGCGTACAGCTCCCTGCACCACTAGCAGTGGTTGCCAGCCAAGTCACTGAAGGACAACAGCAAGAAATCACTAAATTATTGGAGTCGGTCACCCGCGGCACGGCAGGATCTCAACTGATATCAAATTATGTTTCAGTGCTAACGAATTTTACGCTCGCTTCACCTGATACATTTGAGATTGAGTTAGGTAAGCTAGTTTCTAATTTAGAAGAAGTACGCAAAGACATAAAAATCGCTGATATTCAGCGTCTTCATGAACAAAACATGAAGAAAATTGAAGAGAATCAAGAGAAAATCAAAGAAACAGAAGAGAATGCCAAGCAAGTCAAGAAATCCGGCATGGCATCAAAGATTTTTGGCTGGCTCAGCGCCATAGCCTCAGTGGTTATCGGTGCCATCATGGTGGCCTCAGGGGTAGGAGCCGTTGCCGGTGCAATGATGATTGCCTCAGGCGTAATTGGGATGGCGAATATGGCTGTGAAACAAGCGGCGGAAGATGGCCTGATATCCCAAGAGGCAATGCAAGTATTAGGGCCGATACTCACTGCGATTGAAGTCGCATTGACTGTAGTTTCAACCGTAATGACCTTTGGCGGTTCGGCACTAAAATGCCTGGCTGATATTGGCGCAAAACTCGGTGCTAACACCGCAAGTCTTGCTGCTAAAGGAGCCGAGTTTTCGGCCAAAGTTGCCCAAATTTCGACAGGCATATCAAACACTGTCGGGAGTGCAGTGACTAAATTAGGGGGCAGTTTTGGTAGTTTAACAATGAGCCATGTAATCCGTACAGGATCACAGGCAACACAAGTCGCCGTTGGTGTGGGCAGCGGAATAACTCAGACCATCAATAATAAAAAACAAGCTGATTTACAACATAATAACGCTGATTTGGCCTTGAACAAGGCAGACATGGCAGCGTTACAAAGTATTATTGACCGACTCAAAGAAGAGTTATCCCATTTGTCAGAGTCACATCAACAAGTGATGGAACTGATTTTCCAGATGATTAATGCAAAAGGTGACATGCTGCATAATTTGGCCGGCAGACCCCATACTGTTTAAGTTTAAGGAGGAATAACAATGACAATAAATATCAAGACAGACAGCCCAATTATCACGACCGGTTCACAGATTGATGCCATCACTACAGAGACAGTCGGGCAAAGCGGTGAGGTTAAAAAAACAGAAGACACCCGTCATGAAGCACAAGCAATAAAGAGTAGCGAGGCAAGCTTATCTCGGTCACAAGTGCCTGAATTGATCAAACCGAGTCAGGGAATCAATGTTGCATTACTGAGTAAAAGCCAGGGAGATCTTAATGGTACTTTAAGTATCTTGTTGTTGCTGTTGGAACTGGCACGTAAAGCGCGAGAAATGGGTTTGCAACAAAGGGATATAGAAAATAAAGCTGCTATTACTGCCCAAAAGGAGCAGGTAGCGGAGATGGTCAGCGGTGCAAAACTGATGATCGCCATGGCGGTGGTGTCTGGCATCATGGCTGCTACTTCTACGGTTGCTAGTGCTTTTTCTATAGCGAAAGAGGTGAAAATAGTTAAACAGGAACAAATTCTAAACAGTAATATTGCTGGCCGCGATCAACTTATTGATACAAAATTGCAACAAATGAGTAACACCAGTGATAAAGCGGTAAGCAGAGAGGATATCGGGAGAATATGGAAACCAGAGCAGGTAGCGGATCAAAATAAGCTGGCATTATTGGATAAAGAATTCAGAATGACCGACTCAAAAGCCAATGCGTTTAATGCCGCAACGCAGCCGTTAGGACAAATGGCAAACAGTGCGATTCAAGTTCATCAAGGGTATTCTCAAGCCGAGGTCAAAGAGAAAGAAGTCAATGCAAGTATTGCTGCCAACGAGAAGCAAAAAGCCGAAGAGGCGATGAACTATAATGATAACTTTATGAAAGATGTCCTGCGCTTGATTGAACAATATGTTAGCAGTCATACTCACGCCATGAAAGCCGCTTTTGGTGTTGTCTGACCATTTATGACCTTGGTTAGTTAATTAACCGAAAGTTTTATTTACCCCTTATGGTGATAGAACTTATTTATATAAGGTATAAGGTGCTGAAAAGCCCTGGATTAACTAATGGTAATCCAGGGCTTTTATTATTAAATTAAAAATAATAAGTTAGGATAATATGACAATTAAAATAAAAGATTATTTACATGTAGTCGCTCAAGACCTGAGCTGACAGTTACCGGTTGTTGAACGGCAACCCGTCAGCAGTAATACATTGGACAGTGCCAATACCTATGCCAATAATAAAGCAGACTCAACATTGAAGGATGCTAATAATTATACTGTTCAGAAGGTAAACAGAGATGCTATAAGTGATGTTATGGATCAGGAATTACATTGAGAAATGAAACCATTGAAGAAACTAAAGAGCAGATGGCCGGTATTGAAACTACTGCCCCAAAATACACTGATTTAAAGTTTAATGATATTGCCGGTAAGGTTGATTTTGCGGCCAGTCAAAACTGGACAACAGCATTGATAATAACACCAAGAATGTCAATGCAGGGATTGCATCGGTGACGGTATTGCCATTGGCTGGTAAGTTTATGGTGATATTATACCGAGTAAATAATTTTGTGGTGTTGGGTGTTACCCGACCAAGATAACCGATGCCAAATGATTTTGTCGAGAATCTAAAAATAGCGGCCATACAATACTTCTGACATGTTTCTTCTGGTTATTTATGCATAAAAATGGCCAAAAACCTTCAATGGTAGAAGAGCTAAATTCGGATAAATAACGATAAAATGTCGACGAAAAACTATATGCATATATAAATTTAATATGTATGGTTTTGTTTGCAATGAAAAACCCGATAATAAAAATATTTTCAGAAGGGCATTCAATATGTTTATAAATCCAAGAAATGTATCTAATACTTTTTTGCAAGAACCATTACGTCATTCTTCTGATTTAACTGAGATACCGGTTGAGGCAGAAAATGTTAAATCTAAGACTGAATATTATAATGCATGGTCGGAATGGGAACGAAATGCCCCTCCGGGGAATGGTGAACAGAGGGAAATGGCGGTTTCAAGGTTACGCGATTGTCTGGACCGACAAGCCCATGAGCTAGAACTAAATAATCTGGGGCTGAGTTCTTTGCCGGAATTACCTCCGCATTTAGAGAGGTTAGTGGCGTCATGTAATTCTCTTACAGAATTACCGGAATTGCCGCAGAGCCTGAAATCACTTGAAGTTTATGAGAATAATCTGAAGGCATTACCCGATTTACCTCCTTTACTGGTAGATCTTAGAGTCTTTAATAATCAGCTGGAGGAATTGCCAGAGTTGCAAAACTTGCCCTTCTTGACTGAGATTTATGCGAATAACAATTCACTGAAAACATTACCCGATTTACCCCCTTCACTGGTAGATCTTAATGTCAGAGAAAATTATTTAACTGCTCTGCCAGAATTACCGCAGAGTTTAATCTTCTTAGATATTTCTGATAATATTCTTTCTGGATTATCGGAATTGCCACCAAACTTGTCTTGTCTCGATGCATCCCGCAATGGAATAAGATCCTTATGCGATTTACCCCCTTCACTGGTATATCTTGATGTCAGAGATAATCAGTTGATCGAACTGCCAGCGTTACCTTCAGGCTTAGAACGTTTAATCGCTTCATTTAATCATCTTGCTGAATTACCTGAATTGCCACCAAACTTGTATTATCTTGATGCATCCCGCAATGAAATAAGCTCCTTATGCGATTTACCCCCTTCACTGGTAGATCTTAATGTCAGAAAGAATCAGTTGATCGAACTGCCAGCGTTACCTCCAGACTTAGAACGTTTAATCGCTTCATTTAATCATCTTGCTGAATTACCTGAATTGCCACCAAACTTGTCTTATCTCGATGCATCCCGCAATGAAATAAGCTCCTTATGCGATTTACCCCCTTCACTGGTAGATCTTAATGTCAGAAAGAATCAGTTGATCGAACTGCCAGCGTTACCTCCAGACTTAGAACGTTTAATCGCTTCATTTAATCATCTTGCTGAATTACCTGAATTGCCACCAAACTTGTCTTATCTCGATGCATCCCGCAATGAAATAAGCTCCTTATGCGATTTACCCCCTTCACTGGTAGAACTTGATGTCAGAGATAATCAGTTGATCGAACTGCCAGCGTTACCTCCACACTTAGAACGTTTAATCGCTTCACTTAATCATCTTGCTGAAGTACCTGAATTGCCGCAAAACCTGAAACAGCTCCACGTAGAGCACAACGCTCTAAGAGAGTTTCCCGATATACCTGAGTCAGTGGAAGATCTTCGGATGGACTCTGAACGTGTAATTGATCCATATGAATTTGCTCATGAGACTATAGACAAACTTGAAGATGATGTTTTTGAGTAGTACGCAAGAGCGTTCATAATTCTGCGTCACGTTAAAATATCATTACAACGTAATCACTTTATCGAGGCGACCTTCAAAATAAATCGCCAACTGTGACAATGTCAAATTCCAGCTCTGGATTGGCATTGTCCATCTTTCCTGTGCATTTATTAATCTCAGACACAGTAATTTCAACAGACTGTTTTAATTAGGGAAAACGCCTTTCGTTTTTGTCAGCTTTCTGAACAGCCGATGTACCGATTCAATGGCATTTGTCATGTAAATGACCTTGCGGATCGTTGTCGGATACCGGAAGTAACACGACAAATTGGCCCATTTTTTCCGTCACGACTGGAGTACCACTGGATATTGTTGGCCCCATTACCAGTTGAGGCTCAAAAGTTCCATTGCGATCACAGGGCGTGGCGAGTTCAAACGTACCAGTGGGAGTTTTGACCGTTTTTCTGGACGAACCATTTTTGCGGTTGGCTTCGATGTCCAGAGCCAGATGCGAGTCAAGTTCGGCAGTCAGTGCGACTTCGGTTAACTGTTTGGTTAATGGCGTTAAGATACTATCCTTTCCCGTTAGAGCCTGACCAAACTGGAGTGCTTTAAGCGCGCTGTCGAAATCAAAGGGTTGGGACATGTGTTATTCTTTTTTGATTGCATATTACTGGAATGACACAGCATTTCTAATGCTCCCATTAATAGATTATGGTTCGCAACTGGCATTAGAATAATTTATTGGATGAATGATGTAATAAATTCCATAAAAACAATTAATTGCCTTCTTGGCGGTCTTGATCGCGCCATCAATAAGCACGGCACTACATTAGATTTTTACTTTTCGCCTAAGCGAAATAAAAATACCGCCTATCCATTCATTAAACGGGTGTTAAAACCCTATCCTGTTGAAAGACAGCCTAAAATACTCAATACCGATAAACATTCGTCATACGGTTACGCTATCACTCGTTTGATGAAAGAAAGGAAAAGATACGGGATGCTGCAAAGCAGCGGCAAGTCAAATACCTGAATAATCGTATCGCGTCTAACCATGCCCCCATCAAAAAATGGGTAAACGCGGCCGGGGATTTCAAACGGCCAAACCGTGCCTGGTCAACGCTTTAGGGATTTGAAACATTGCGACGACTGAATAAAAGTCAATTTGATATTTGGTTACGCCGTGACGAACCTGAATATCGAGTGCGGGAAGGATCTACCTTTATGAATCGGCTCTTTAACATTGAGGTGGTTTTAGCCTAATTATTACACCCATCAATGAGTAAAATCACCGACTCTCATTATTTGCAGCAAACCTGCCGAAATTGCTGCAGGGCACTTTATTACCATGAGCATTAAGGCTATATTATTATCAGGAATATGGTCAGCACACCGATGTTTTTATTCAAGTAAAGTTTAATTATGGTGTGATAGAATCTGAATTCTATGTAAATAAAGTAAAATTCGATAATCCCCCCGGACAGAAAGCTCAAGACAACGATAGCTCATGGGCATAATCTAACCTACGAGGACGATGCAATGAAAAAACGACTAGTGATAGCCACCGCATTGTGCGTTGCTTTTTATGCTGGTATGAAATTTGAGCACTTTCTGACAGTAGATGCTTGCCTGGATGCTGGCGGAGCCATGCAGAATGATATCTTCTGTGAACGTTAAGGCGATAGCGACGCCACCGTTGATAAAAAAAACAAAAAATATCCATCAATTAAGCAGTAATTATCTTTATCAAATATCATTGACATGAGTTACCAAATGTAAAAAATATTTTTTACATTGAAATCAGTTAAACACATAAATAAAACCACCAAACAAGATACGACATTTAATAAAAAAATAAACACCATATCATTACTTCACGCTGTGTAATTAACTGTGGGGAAAATATCATTTTAATAAGTATGACTATTGATACCATTGCTACAGTATATTAAAAATATTGAATTCTGAAAGAACAATTGTGTTATTTATTATTGTGACACAGAAAATAACTCTATTTAACATTACGGATTATCCATGGCAACTAACATATATGTAATCGGAGAATACTCATATGAAACCGTGGGGGTTACAACATATTAAGTGGTTTTATCCCCAGTTATGATGGGCGATTTATAATTCAGCGCAATATATGGATTTGTTGCAAATAATGAAAGTCGGTGATTTTACTCATTGATGGGTGTAATAATTAGGCTAAAACCACCTCAATGTTAAAGAGCCGATTCATAAAGGTAGATCCTTCCCGCACTCGATATTCAGGTTCGTCACGGCGTAACCAAATATCAAATTGACCTTTATTCAGTCGTCGCAATATTTCAAATCCCTGAAGCGTTTGTCCACTCCCCCTAAAATGAGACAGCTATAATTAGATTTTCTGCCTTTACATTTGCAGAGGTCAAAATGAAAATGCACGTTTTACTGAAACTCAGATCGTTAACATCCTGAAGCTTGCCGATTCAGGTATGAAGGTTGAAGAAATCTGCCGTCAGAACGGGATCAGTAATGCAACTTTTTATAACTGGAAAGCAGAACGAGTTCATTGAGAGATTTAATGGCTCATTTCGCCGGGAATTTTTAAACGCTTAGTTATTTGAATCATTAAGTCAGGTCAGAGATATGGCATGGTTCTGGCAACAGGATTATAACCGGAATCGTACACATGAAAGTCTGGGGCATCTTCCCCCGGAGACATACCGAAAACAGCCAGAAAACTCTAAACAGGTTTGTCTCAGATAACGGGGAGTGGACATATAAAATTCAACCAATTGGAGGCATCACCGAAATACTTAATGGTGGGTTATTAACTGGGGGAGATTTAACTTGGCAGGATATTTCAATAAATCGTCTATATTACTAATAAAAATAATCATTATTGATAACACTAATTTGTGCCATGTATATGTTAAAATCTGGATAAATAATGAAAATTTCTTAATTTATAGTGAATTAAAAACAAATGAGTTATTATATAAACCATATCTATTAAATTTAATAGATATGATTATTTACATTTCAGATGAATAATATGGGTGATGTCGAGTTGGGCTGAAACTTAGTATTTTGCGATTCTTTTCTCTGCTCAATATCATCAATGAAACGTTCTAACCAAGCCTGCATTTCATCGATATCCAACCCTACCAGTGATTGTTGAGACCAGAGAATAGGTTTACCGTCCAGCCTTCCTTGAACATGGGCAGGCCAATGTTCGCCAAACAAATTATCGTTGGTTGGCAAATCAGCACCTAGCTCACTGAACAACTGTACCCATTGTTGATGATAACAAGCAATCAGTACTTGGATGTGCCCATCCACTTCAAATGTATAAACGTCATTTTCATTAACTTGATGGTTCAAGCCAAGCTTCAGGAAAAGCTGTTGCATAAGTTCTGTGAAGGTTGTCTGCATTAAACCTCCTTGGAATCAAATGTAAAAACGCTAAAACTCTGCCCCACCCCCAAAGGATAATGATACATAGAATTTTCCCAGAATGAGTTAGTAAACCATTTGCTGAACTGTTCCTTATCAGAAAAGTGGAATTCACCGAAATTGGGATCGAAGAAAGTAACACCACTATTTTCGTTGACATACGCCGCTATGGTGTGGCCTGACATTTGGCCAGAGAGATATATTTTTTTATAACCGTAACCTATCCCATGAGTATCAAGGATAGCGTTTAATAATTGATCCGGCCCTTCCGATCCCGTCGTACCAGTAACATCAACTGTAGGCAGTAAGCAATGCCGTTCAATCATACGTTCTGATATGCCATTTTTCTTGAGCCAATCTAGTGTTACCTCATCTTGATCAACGTCTGCTTTACAACCATCTATTTGCAACTGTTTAATTGAGTAAAGTGTATCGATCTGGAATTTCCCCTTACGCCCGCCAACATAGAGCTGGTCAAATAAGCTTTGGCCCTGTGCATGGCTCCTGATCCAATGTGCACATAAAGCCTCACAGGCCCCCCTAGCGGTGTCTGAATGTTTTATTATTTGATGAAGAAAAGCCCCTTTGGTCTGAGCAAACTTGAAATTGATGTTACCTCCGTAATTTGCAACAGACTCTCTCACCGCGGGCACACGAGTACTGAGTACAAAATGTATCATGCGATACATAATCATACTGAAGGTAAAGCTGCTGCGTTGGTTAACTTTGCCGTCGCTGGTCAACTTTCTATCCAGCATAGAACGGCTTGACTGGTTATGTTTTATGGTGGCTGATAACTTTTTCTGCCGGTTTGAGTGTGACAGTGCTGTTTCCACTTTCACTCGGTGTGCGCCAATCACCCCTTCGGTGAGTGTAGCTGATTGAAGGTTTTCACCGGCAGAATAATTCGATAGTTGAATATGGTAGTGTCCGTGAATACTGTCCATCTGTATAATCTATTTATGTTAGCCATTATTTTGCTATACCGATAAATTGAATATAGCTGGATTTTGACATCAGGCAATGAACGATAGAGCCTACAATAAATTACAACCAATAGGTGACTCAGGAATTTTCTCTGAGTCAGAGTACATGTTGTACATTCGATTAAATATTTTTTCAATAGTTAAAAGTTACTTTTTATTATAAAAATTCAACTTATGGGGACAGTGATGTTATGTTGATAGCGTCGGGGCGTCGCGGGGAGAGTTTATAATAAACTCTAATGTGATAAAAATTCATTCTAATAATGATATATTATACTATATCTGTAGCTTTAAAATAAATATTTAAAAAGTAACGTCACGGAGTGGAGGATGCTTGAAATATTCCGATGCATGGGAAGCTCATTGAGAGTAGATATTCTATTTTTATAAATTACGGAGTGAGCTTAATTATACACTCGTAGTGACGGTTATTAAATAGTGTAGTTTATAAAGTAAATTTTGGAGTAGTAACTATGTTTATTAAAGATGATTATAACATGCGTGCTTTATGTACCGCTCTTGAACAGTCGGCACCTGATACAATAATAAATACATCTAAAGAAGAAAATAACAGTTACTACTGCGCTACTGCTCATTTACTGAGAACGGATGTTTGTTCATTGGTCAATAGAGTAGGGATTGAACCACTTAAAAGTGGATCAATATTATCTACTTTAGAAGAGTTATGGCAGGCTGTTGGTATAATATATCGCTTATACGAATGGCAACATGTCAGCGATATTGACACCAACTTTAAGAAACTACCAAATAATTCTGATTTTGGTATTGTGTTTTCTGTATTAGATTGTGATATAGGGTATGTGATCACAGGGAAAAAAGACAGTAAAGGGAATATAGAATTGTATGATCCGAAAAACTCTCTACTTATAGAGAATGATGACATAAAAAAATATCTATATGATGAAAATTTTCATCGTTTTTGTATTATGCTGATCATATCTAAATCTGAGTTGGAGGAATTGAGTCGCGAATCCTGCGATCAAAAATGTATTATGGGATGAAGCTATATTAAAGAGTTTGGGATATGATAGTTGATTATGTTAAAGGTTAATTATCTGTAACATATAAAAACCAGTGGTATGTAATCATCCGGCATAATCGTACCATTCACATTTAGAGATCTTCCGGCACACTGACCTTGCCAATGAAGGAAATCGCTAAACGGGTACACCGTATCTATTGCCTCCTGAAACTCAATATTCGCCGCAAAGGGAAACAACGCCTGCCAGCCTGTAACCCATCACCGCTGGCGGTGCCGGAACGACTTAACCTGAGCGGGTCGGTCGATTTTATGCACAATGCACTGATCGGTGGGTGTCATTTCAGTACTTTATAATGTCGTGGATGATTACAATCGTGAAGCACTGGCGATTGTAATCGATCTGAACCTACCAACACAGCGCCGTCATCAGAGTACTGGATCGCATTGTGGTCAACCGTGGCTATGGGAGGTGCCATGCCCTGTTTTAAATGGAAGATGATATGAAGAAAAACATGAAGTTAATAGCAATGACTGCCGTACTGTCCTCAGTGTTAGTCCTCTCCGGCTGTGGTGCGATGAGCACAGCAATCAAAAAACGTAATCTGGAAGTGAAAACGCAGATGAGTGAAACGATCTGGTTAGAGCCATCTTCACAGAAAACCGTTTATCTACAGATAAAAAATACCTCAGATAAAAATATGCTTGGCTTAGCCCCCAAAATCACAAAAGCTGTGCAGGATAAGGGGTATACCGTGACATCTTCCCCAGAAGATGCACATTACTGGATCCAGGCTAATGTCCTGAAAGCCGATAAAATGGATTTGCGTGAAGCTGAAGGATTTCTGAGTCAGGGGTATCAGGGGGCTGCGCTGGGGGCCGCATTAGGGGCTGGTATTACAGGCTACAACTCTAACTCAGCGGGAGCCACGTTAGGCGTTGGATTGGCGGCTGGTCTTGTCGGGATGGTCGCGGATGCGATGATCGAGGACATCAATTATACTATGGTGACGGATGTCCAGATTTCCGAGAAAACGGACACTACCCTACAGACTGACAATGTAGCGGCGCTGAAGCAGGGCACCTCTGGCTATAAAGTTCAGACCAGCACACAGACGGGCAACAAACATCAATACCAGACTCGCGTGGTTTCTTCGGCTAACAAGGTCAACCTGAAATTTGAAGAAGCCCAGCCAGTTCTGGAAGACCAGCTAGCGAAGTCTATCGCCAATATCCTGTAAGTCATAAGCATCCTGGTATGAAGGTGTACTGGGATGTTTCCTCAGGCTATGTTTTCTGTTCGATATATTGCATATTTTAATTAATAATGCGACCCCGAGCCCCTTTCCTGAGTACGCCTGGTCTATAGCCAATCGTCCGAGAACAATGACAGGCAGTGAGTCGGGTGCATTACGTCGGTATGCTCCAGGAGCTGTATTTCGCTGAATACTACCCGTTTATAAACAATAATATCCAATAACCTGATTTGTGCGTTCTGCACAAATAGCGTAAACCCGATAAATACCCGTACTGTGATTTTTTAACGCTTTCTTTTTCAGCCATTCGTTACAGGCCACTGTTCCGACTGTACCTGTAGTCTCCCCTGAATTTAGTCTTACCGCTGAATAGAGTTCTCTGGCTAAAATACAACCAGCGAAGGCTTATTATGAAGAAAGCACGTTTTACTGAGTCTCAGATCCTGCGGGTTCTGAAAGAAGTTGAAAGTGGCCGGCATGTGAAGGATGTTTGCCGTGAAAACGGTGTGTCAGAGGCCAGCTATTACAAACTGGAAGGCGAAATATGGCGGTATGGGGTCGTCTGATATTAAACGTATGAAGGAACTGAAAGAGGAAAATCGCCGTTTAAAGCAGATGTAAGCATCCACATGCTGCATGAACTTTTCAGGCGTGATGCCCGACCATTTACGCCCATAATACATTTCAGTTTTCAGTCTGCCGAAAAAACCTTCGCACGCAGCATTATCGGGCGAACATCCTTTACGGGACATTGAGCGAATAAGGCCTGCTGCATTCACTCTTTCCAGCCAGCCTGGCCAGCGATAATGTCCACCTCTGTCACTGTGTATCACCGGTCGTTCGCCAGCATTTAACGTTTCGACAGCGTTATCCAGCATGGTGTTGACCAGTTCAGCGTCGGGGCGTGTACTGAGAGACCAGCTCACAACTTTTCCATCGAAGCAGTCGATTACAGGTGACAACCATACTTTGCCTGTCGGGAGTTGAAACTCGGCATCGCGCAATAAAACCGTCCAAGAAAACGTCCGCATCCCCAAAACGGCCAACAATCTTGGCGTTGACAACCGGAGGGACTACACCGGCGTAGAACCCCTTATGGGTCTGTTTTGGGAGGAAGTTTGAGAGCTACTAGGGCATAAACAAGAATATTGCATATTTAGAACATTATTCAACCAACAGTCTTCCTATATCCAATTTTGTATTTTATGCGCGTTAGCGCATGGGAACAGGCAAAAGTGGTAACAGATAATACAGATGGTAAATGCCTGTGATACCCGGCGAAGCCGGTACAGGATCATTAGAGATCGTGATAACCCCCTGCCCTGCTAAGCCTTGCTGGGCTTCAAACGACGATGTAATTAATCTAACCCCTTTAACCAGGTGAGCGGTCAGTGTGGCGTAGACACGCTGAGCGTGATTTCCTGGTCGTTAGTGGGCGCGTAGCGAACACTTACGGGGGTTATGTCTCTGTACTGTTAGTTGCCTGTAGTGAAGCGTAGGGAGCTACATTCTTATCTCTTTTCTTAGCGGCGCTGGCGTTAGCCAGCCGCAAGAGAAGTCATTTATTCTTTTAATTCATAGGGAAGCCGGACTGAATAAGTATTTTTTTTATGATTAAAGAAATTTCTAACCATAAGGTTAGGAATACTTTGCGGCTTGTTGATACTTCATTTCCAGATAAGGTTATTTATCCATTTGCGGATATTTGTGGGTAACTAACAACGTATTACGATATCGGGCAATTTGATAGAAAAATGGATTATTGGGCGGCAACAGCGTGGCTATTATTTATACGTTTATTGCGGGGTCGGAAACACAGACACCGCCAGCGGCGGTAAGGGACTTTATTAGGTTGGATGTAGCTATTAGTGATAGGGTTCTGGCGGCTCGTGAGCCATAGCGATATCCAGTTGATGCAACCGTTGCCATACCAGCTTTTCAAAGTGCTCTGGAGTCATATGGTACAGCTCATCGTAAGGTAATGTACGTTGCAAGAAATTACTCATTTCATACACGCGATCATTGAGTTCTAACTTTCCAAGTTTGTTCGCACGTTTTTGTTTGATGGCTTCACCTCTGCGGCGAACTAACGTAGCATGTCGCATACGGTCATACCAACGTTTACGCGCTGTTTTCACAGAAACGTCTTCCCCTGGTTGTAAAACTCCGTCTATCTCGGCCTGTAACCGTTCTTCCTGCTCCGCATATAACTTATCGAGATTTACCCCGATCAGTTTCCAAGCCTGTTCAGTCAAAATGACATGCTTCGGGAAGAACTGCTTATTATAAGCATCCCATTGAACACCTTCAGGTAATGCGATGAGGCCAAATTTATTCAGCTCTTGTAACAACCGACAAATTCGCGTCACTGTCACGGCCGTTGCAGGAATGACGTTACCATTATCATCTTTAGGGCTAAGCTCCGCAGCTAAACGGCTCTCGTTCATCGTAACAATATGGGTTGCTCGATCTACACAGCTAACCAGTAATACAAAGAGTGCATCGAGCAGTTGTTCACGAACGGGTCTAAAATCGCGTTGACGGCCAACAGCTTTACGCGCCCACACAAAATATGGATGCCGGGATATACGAATTCGGAGAGATACTTTGCCGGTTTTTTTGTCTTTCTGAGTTAATCGACGATAAGCATGGCCCAGCTCACCAGCTAATGGCTTGTAATGCTCTGGGCGACTAAAGAATGGATTAGGACATTTACACTCAGTTGAGTGTTCACCCCGTTTCCGAAGCGTTCTTTTCTTTTCAGTTTTGGATGTATCGAAAGAAGTCTGTTCTTGAAAATATTCGATTGAAGCTCGTTCTAGTGCTTCAAAATCAATATCTTCCCAAGAATGATCTTTAGAAAAATTAGAGAATTTCTGCTTATCCACCCCACACTGCGCTTATGGCGGGTCGGAAGGCTTGATTTGGATTGTACATGCGTTATAATCCTTGCTGGCAGCAGCCAGTATTTGAGCCCCTGATTCTCTCTAAACCCATCCGCCAAGATTGTGAATAGAGATTCGGGGGCTTCTACTTTCTAGCGGTTTCAAAATCACCGCCTCCCTTTAGACGCTATTACTGGGAACGTCCCACCCAAAAAATTCTTGTGTTACAAAACCTAATCTTTCGCTTTTGTAAACCACCGTAAGGTACCACGATCAAAAAGTATGATCAATACTCATCTTATTAACAAAGAAACTATAGTGGATCTTTGAAGCCGCAGCCATCTTTAGCCATTTTTATAAGTTGTTCAATAACTTCCGTCTTTGTCTTACCATACACACTTGATAAAAGCTCTAGATCCTCTTTCACCTCGTTAGGTACAACCATCACTATTCTACTGTGTGTAAGTTTACGGCGTTCCCAAAAATCCCGCTGATAAGAAGCATTAGATTTCTGTGGGCCTTTCGGCCTACGTTTTCGCTCATGCACACCTTCGATCATTTTAACCTCTAAATTTGATGTTCAATCGAACAAAAAAGCATTCTAAAACAATAGCAAAAAACTATTGTTTTCACATTACCAAAAAATCAGTTAAATAAATATCCTCCGGCATAGCCGGAGGTTTTTCATATGCGCCTATAAGGCTCTGTTGCCAGCCGCGCCCTAACAGGCGCATCGCGATCTGACATTTGCATTTATGGATTACTTACGGCCCGTAAACGGGCTCCCCGGATAGGGGATCGAGAGTTGCTCACCCATTTTATCCTCTTCCAACTGGTGCTTTATGTATTCTTGTATCCTGGCTGTATTTTTCCCAACCGTATCAACGTAATACCCTCGACACCTGAACTCCCTGTTACGGTATTTGAACTTCAAATCGCCAAACTGCTCATAAAGCATCAGGCTGCTCTTTCCTTTCAGGTATCCCATAAAACCCGACACACTCATTTTGGGCGGGATTTCCAGAAGCATATGGATGTGATCCACACAGCATTCTGCTTCCAGAATATTCACGCTTTTCCATTCGCACAGCTTTCTTAAGATACTGCCTATCGCTTTGCGCTTTTCCCCGTAGAACACCTTTCTTCGGTACTTCGGCGCAAAAACTATGTGATATTTACAGTTCCATCGCGTGTGCGCTAAGCTCTTTTCGTCCCTCATAGGGACCCCCTTTTGATTTCTTGTTGAACATTTGCAGTGGCCAGACCGCAAACTGTTTTAACAAATCAAAAGGGGTTTTTATAACTGGCTCAAAGCTGAAAGCTTTACGGAACCTCCAGCCTAGCGGGAGGTTTTCTGTGCATAAAAATCTATAGTCACCCCCGTTTTTGCAACACAGATTTTGATTTTATGATGGGCTTGCGTAAATCTATTCGGTGTCTGGTGAGCATTAATGCCCGCGCCACGATGAGTTCCGCGCCTGCCGAACCTTAAAAAGCCGCCGGCTTCAAAGAGCCATTTTTTATGTCAGGTTCATCAGCAGGCCGATATGCCGTTCATGTCATCAATTATCTGTCGTCGAAAAACCAGAAAGTAACGTGTTAATTAACTGAGCTGACGAGTTTTTCGTTGGCTCTTTTATTGACTGAACGCCGCCTGATGTGCCGTCACTGCCCAGGCTATGCGGGCCAGTTTGTTTGCCACTGCGCACGCCACCACGTTTAAATGATGGTTGGCAAGCGGCTTTCTAACCCACTCTGCCAGACGCCCTGGATTGTGCTCCAGCCGCTGTATAAAGACCCGTGCACACTGTACCAGAAGTCGCCGCAGATTTTTATCACCCCGCTTGCTGATGCCCATCAGCGTTGTTTTTCCACCTGTGCTGTACTGGCGAGGAACCATACCTGTCGACGCAGCAAAGTCACGGCTGCTGGCATAGTTTTTTCCGTCACCCAGCCGCGTGGCTAACAGACTCGCCGTTACCGGCCCGACGCCGGGAATGATCAGCAGGCGCTGTGCGTTTTCTTCCAGCACAGCGCTCAGACGCCGTATCACGGCAATACCGCGCGGCAGGCTGACGCCGAACTCCAGCAAAAAAGCGTGCATCTGGTGGGTGGTTTTAACGCGTTAGTGGGATTTTCGCCAATAGTGATGCACTTAATATCGTCCTGTACGGCATTGAGGGCGCTCAAGCCAGTATTGATGTGGCAGCGCAAACCGATTGCAGTAGCGCTTATAGCAGCCAAAAATCGAGGTGTTAAGGTTAGAGTCGTTGCAGATATGAAAGCTAACCAGGATAAGTATACAGTGGTCAACTTCCTGGCTAATCAAGAGGTGGCTGTCAAATTAAACCATCGTTATGCGATCATGCACAACAAGTACATGGTGGTCGATGGCCATAACGTTCAAACTGGCTCTTTCAACTACACATCTAGCGCGGCCAAGCGTAATGCAGAGAATGTGATTCTATTCAAAAATGCCCCGGCAATGAGAGCTAGTATGATAGTCCCAAATGTATACCATTGTTGTACTGTGATTTCCCAAACGAGATCAAAGCCAATTAGTCCTGTGACATGTGCAACGATAACTAACAGGCTGATAAAAATCATAGCAGATGAAATATACATTAAAATTTTTAAGCGGGAGTGTTAGAAATTCTGTGTCATTCCAGTAATATATAATCAAAAAGGAATGACACATGTCCCAACCCTTCGATTTCGACAAAGCCCTGAAAGCACTTCAGGATGGCCAGGCCTTGACGGGCAAAGATGGCATATTAACTCCGTTAATCAAGCAGTTGACGGAAGCTGCTTTGGCTGCTGAGCTTGACTTCCATCTGGCTCAAGACATTGAAGCCAATCGTAAAAACGGCTCAACTAAAAAAACAGTCAAAACACCCACTGGTGCTTTTGAATTGGCCACGCCCCGCGATCGTAATGGCTCTTTCGAACCGCAATTGGTGAAAAAACATCAGACCACGCTTTCTGATGAGATAGAGCGCAAGATTATTCGCATGTTCGCGCTGGGTATGAGCTACAAAGATATCAGCCAGGAAATCGAGGATTTATACGCTTTCAGTGTATCCAGTGCCACGATCACCGCTGTCACAGATAAGGTTATTCCTGAGTTAAAACAATGGCAACAGCGCCCGCTGGAGGCGGTATACCCTTTCGTCTGGCTGGATGCTATCCACTATAAAATCCGCGAGGACGGACATTATCAAAGCAAAGCTGTGTACACGGTTCTCGCGCTGAATATCAATAGTGTTCCATAACACGACGGCGTTAGTGACCAGCCCCAGTGCTCCCAACTGATCTTCCTGACCGTCGATATATCGCTTTCTTATCTCACCTTTCTGACCGTGACAGATGGCTCCGCAACGGCATGGCGGCTTTCTCCCCGATTAAGTTGGGTCAGAATGCGCCGGCGATAATCTTCATCATCAATATAATTAAGCAGATACAGCGTTTTGTTGATGCGCCCCACTTCAATGATTGCCTGAGTTAGCCCGGAGGAACGTTCACTTTTCAGCAATGAACGAACCAGCACTGAAGCCTGTACTTTGCCCAGCTTCAGGGAGCCTGCGGTTCGGATCATTTCGTCCCACTGAAAGACTATTTTTCGGGGATCTGATTGCCCTCTGGCAATATCATTCAGCACGCCATAGTCGGCATCATGGTCCATTCGCCAGAAAACCGAAGCACCGGCATCAGCCAGGCGCGGAGAAAACTGGTATCCCAGCAGCCAGAAAAGGCCAAAGACAAGATTGCTGGCACCTCTGTATCGGTCATAATTTCGGTTGGATTCAGCCCGGTCTCCTGTTCCAGAAGGCCTTCCAGCACAAAGATAGAGTCCCTCAGCGTCCCCGGTATAACGATGCAATGAAAGCCGGAATACTGATCGGACACAAAGTTGTACCAGGTGATCCCTCTGTTATTACCAAAGTGAGACCTCAAAAAGTGAATGGCACTAAAGTCGGTGTGTTTACAACGCCACCCTAAACCCTAAGAACTATTTTCGGATGGCGAACGCAAGCCAGTATAAATATAGCAACCATTCTTCATCGTACTATATAATTCAGTGAAAAATTGAATTTTTAGTTTTAAGGTAACTTATCATTAAGTTGTGATATTAAAGCTTTTGCATTTTCCGTGTCACTGCATCTAGCAATAATTTTGCATCCTCAAGTGACAGTTGTTCAACCCGTAAACCTTTTAATATCACTTCACCTTTTTTTCCTTGACTTAACTCAAAATTAGACGCCCTTGGTAATAGTTTCGCAACATCTTGACGATTGAGTATTGTATTTTTTGCATGTTCAAGTACCGCGTATGCAAATCTGCGCTCATCGGAAGTAATAGCTTGAGTAGAAACTTGTTGTAAAGTGCTTTTTAAGCGACCGATTTTTTCCCCTCCCCCAAACTCTGCAATTTGCATGCTTATTAATGATTTAAGATCGTTTATTTTCATAATGCTCCCCATAACGTCGATATGTCATGTATATTTTAAAATAAACACAAACTAAACCACCATAAATAGGGGGTTCTGTAAAAATTTTCAAGTAAACGCAATATTCTTATCAAGTATGATGTTAAGGATAGACTGACAGTGGGGGAAAGAACTGGCGATGCTCATAACGCAAACATTTCTCTGCCCCTGTATCATTTAACATAAGATGGATTTAACGCACCGCAGAAATGCGTTTAGCGCGATCACAGCAGTAAACAGGCAGAAAGAGCAACAAACTCCCCGAAAAACTATCGCGATCGCACCCGATAAATTTTAACCGCATGAATACCTATGCAGCCTGGCTGCGTATGCTGCTATAGCCCGCCAAAATCAGCTGAACCTGTCATTTTTCATAGTTTCACTATCACAACGAAAGGCCATCCAGCGTGCGTTCCTGAATTTCCAGCTGACGTTCCCGATCCAGAGACAGCCGATGTTCACGCTCCTGCATGAGCCGTTCTTCTCTTATCTCCAGTTCTCGCTGTATAACTGGCTCACAGGCAGGCAATCCGGAGCGTCTATGTTGGTGACCATGAGCCAGAAAGAACTGAACCGTATTCCCATACTGGAGCAAGATTTCCAAAATACATTATACTTTGAGAAGTGTTTTATATTCAGCTATTCTCTTTTTATGTGCCGAAACTGATAATTCCTTTCCATCTATAATGGATTTATTGTTATCAAACCTATTAAAGATGGTTTCATTTTTTTGTTAACAACAGTACCAACTCCCTGCGGGTTAGTATTTAAATATTCATTAAGACGTTTTTTACCTTGAGTATGTTTGTAAAAAGTTACCGGGAGATACGGATCCAACTTATCGTGGGGTAAAGGATTTTCACCATCACTTAATATACCTTTTATATTATCTTCATGTATTTTCAACAGGTTATCTCTCTCGGTGTAAAGTTTTTTTGCCAGTGCCAAACTAAAAATACCACATTCAGATGAGCTTCGCTGAATATCCATTTCCACCATGGAGAAATGGCAATCAGGTAATTGATAACGTTCAATGGCCGTTTTTGCCCTTATTGCCAGCATCGCTGGCCCCATACTGTTAAAGTTTGCTGGTTCAAACAATATCAGAGATGTTTTCCCATTTATATGTTTGTAATCAATTACACTGAAATGTATTCCATCTTCCCCCATGTTAATTATGAAGCGGGAAGATCCAACTCCATTTTCTATGACGTTTTTTATTTCTATCGAAAGGTCCAGTGGAGATGTAACAAAATTAAGATTCATTTCAGGATATTTATTGTTCGCCTGAGTTACCAATGCGGGCATGACTTTTACATCTGTACGTGAATAATTTTTATGGAACCAGGATCCATCCGCTATATCAGTTTCCAACTGTGTTATGATATTTTTAAGCTCTTCATTACTGATTAAAGAACTGGTCTCTTTTTCTGATAAGCCACCGGGGCTGTTTATTTGTGATATTGGTCCAATCATTTATTTATCCTTATTCAGGAGTTAACAGTGGTATGAATTTTATATTCCGGATAAACGGTACCTTGCAATAAGACGTTCAATCGTTGATGGGTGAACCCGGAACAGACGGGCAGCACTCACTCGAACCATTGGATATTTCTGCGAAAAAGGAAGATTTTATAGCATAATAAACTCTATATATTGCGTATTCCAGATTAATATTCTGCGGTAGAGCAGCTTGTTGCGATTAATAGTGGAAATATTAGTTCGTATATATATCGTAATTTTTGTGTTATGCATTTTTAATAAAAAATAATTATTGTTAAGCAATTGCCAAATCTTAGCCCATTCTCGGATATATCAACTCAAGGCTTAGGGGGCACTTGTCACATCCATTCCCGCTCCAACCGGTTCAGTCGCTCGGCGATGGTTGTCAGCTCTCGCAACTTTTCTCTCTGTTCAACCAAATGCTCATCCATTAAACTGCTTCGTCCAAGTTGAATCAGTAGTGGAATAGAGTCCGCTGTAAAGTTTCGCATATCATCAGTAAACTCCGATACCTCCTGTAGCGTAATGGCTGCATGGGCCGCCATCATCTGACGGTGAATTGCGGTATACTGCTCAGTGCCGAATTTCACTACAGGCCGGGTACTGTCAAAACGCTGCAGGGACTGACGAGCAACATCAGCCCAAGAACCTGAACGATTAATCAGAATAGATAGTTGCGCTTTCGCACTCTCCTGCTGCTGCTGGAGAGTATTCAATTGCTGCGACAAGGTGACCTTAGCCTCAGCTAATCGATTCAGGAAGCTGTAGGTTTCAGAGGACACGGGCTGCCCTTGCTGTGACAAGGTGACTAAGACCTCTAAAAGCGTTTCCAGGTGCTTATGTGCGCGCATTAGTGAACCGATATCAGAAAAAGAGTGTGTCTGGTCCAGATGCTTCTGGATCCTCTGCAGTGAAGGTTCGACGATCGATAGCATAAAGTTACTGCGATGATAGGGGGATACTTCCGTACTGGAACTCTTGGTATCCCCTTCTCTGCCTTTGATATAGGCTCCAATCACGCTGTAAGTCTTCAGGATCAAACTGTTAAAACTCTTCAACTGATCCTTGTCTACTCCCCCCTCGCGTTCGGCCTTGTCGAGTGCCACCAACATGGTATCAAGATCCGACAAAACCACCCCCATATCCAATTGCTTAGTTGCTGCACTGCTCAAATGCGTCCTAAGCAAATCAGAGAGCTCCCGAAGCTTCTTGGGTGTTATCCGCCTTACATCAGTAGGTAATGGGCTCATTTCTCCGGTTAGGGTATCTTTCAGGATCTGCTTGGCCGACTCTTCGTCGATAGTTCCGTCGCTCAAGAACTCGTGGAGTCTGGCTTCGTTGGAATCAGGTCTTGAGTCAGCGGAAACACCAAGGATGTCTGTGATGAAGCGTGTATAGGCTGTCTCGACTCCAGCTATACCAGGTCGATGGATTGGATAACCATTCTCATCCATTACGTGCGCTGGTTCTGAGGTAATGAATCTCAGTCCTTGATTAGGCTTTATCTCCGGATCTTTCTCAAAACCTTCGATACCATGTAGAAGGGTTGACACTACGAGAAAAACATCGCTCTTTTCTGATGCGCCTAGGTTTCCTACTCCAAGCTCCGGCGCTTTGAAGGATTCTGTAAACCCCTTAGGTTGTTCCCCTGAACGAGAGTGTAATCCTAGATCAATGACAACGGGCTCTCCGCTAGCGCGGTCAAATACCACATTACCGGGTTTGATATCGTTATGTACTATCCCTGCCTTGGCAAGGTGATTGGTTACATCTAATAGCCGATGGGCAATAAACTTGATCGTTCCCCAGTAGGCTTCACTATTGATCTTTCCTTGCTTCCAGCTATCGGCGAGGCTTCTTAGTGTGTCAGAACAACGCCAACCATCCACCTCATCCATCAGCAATGCTTCCTCCTTACGGTTACCGTATGGCACCACAGCCATGCCATGGACATTGGCAAGATTAGGATGTTTGCCCGCGGTTTTATAGATGTGTTTATAAGCCTCCAGTTCTGCGAACAAATGCCCCTCGGCAATGGAGCGTTCAATCTTAGCCACCAACCGCTGCTTATCCTTAGTTTCTATTATACTAATATGGCTTTCGCCCTCGGCAAACTTATCGGTTTCAGCCACTCGCATCCCTTCAAGATCCGGAGCTCCTGACAAAGGCTTCCCTTTCCAACCCAGCGGCAGTTCGGTCTGTGGCTTGGCTCCAAAGAGATTACTGAGAGCATTGGGGATATCAGACCTTAGCTCCTGCGAAGTAGTTTTCTGGGCTGCATGGAGTGTGTCAGTAAGGTTACGAGCAATTGAAAAGCTAAACATCTTCCCCGAAAAGATCTTACCAACCCCTTCTCGAAAGAGAGAAAAACCACTGTGGGGGTTCAAGCGCAGCACTTGATTATCGATAATCCTATACCGTTTTCCTTCGATATTGAGCTCACCGACAGGATTTTGCCAATGTTTGCTGATGCGCTCATGAGCTTTGGCGAGGGAGATCGAAGGTGACATAGTTCCCATGATTTTCATGCTTTACTCATCCCCATTTAATAACCGATTGAGTAGATTGAGTAAGAGGGGGCAGTTTCTGCTGGTAAACTGACCAAGCTCAACCAGTCGTAAAAGTTCGCTATCTCCTTGCTAACGTTCTCAACATTCAGCTCGTCGAGAGAAAGGTGCTTGAATGCGATCAGCCCCAGTTCTTCACTCCAAGCGAAACAAGGGGCGTCCTTATTCAAGGCATTGATGCTATAACAGAAAAAAAGCTGACTAGCGGCACCGCGCGCCTCTGGTCCAGAAAATCCTAAGATTGGCCCCAACAGAGTCAATCGATTCAATATTTCATCAGCCCTCAGTATAATAACGACTCGGTCGTTGAGGATAAGCTCACACAAGCCATATTCATCTTGGCTCAATTTATCTAATCCAAAGTGACTTGCTATTTTTGGAGTAGCTCAGTAAAGGTTGAGTTAATCACACAAAAGCTCTTTAATCTGATTTACGATGATATCTATCATTGATTAAACCCGCCCCAGAATATATCACTTCCAGCCACTGATTTTTAGTGATTGTAGATATTTGGAGTGCCCCCGAGCCTGTAGACAAATCTGACCTATATTTTAAGCATAGGAGGAGTCTATGGGCACACCACGTTTTACCCCTGAATTTAAGGAAGAAGCTGACCGTCAGATCACTGAGCGGAGCTATTCCGTTGCCGACGTTTCAGAACACCTCGGCGTGTCGGCGCACAGTCTTTATAAATGGGCTGATCCGGTAACACCTCGCTCTACGGAGTTGCAATGGCCGGCACAGATTTTCCTGCAACATGGGATTTCAGTTTCGCCTTTATCTCTGTATGAGTTTGATGTGCTGTTTTTTTCTTTTTCCATGTTGGTGGCTGAGTGACATACACTATTGTCTTTCTGCCCCCGCGAATTCTAGCTGTTGTCTACTGAGAAGTGTCGGATCCAGGGGGGGCCATTATGTTCATTAGAAGGAACTGTACGTGGTTGTTTTAACGTGAGTTTTTTTCGTCAGGACTCTCATAACAATTCCTGTAACATTGGTTAACTATCTGTAAGTTATACCAAAATTTATTGTCTGGAAACCCTTAGTGAAAAGGCTCGATGATATCGAAAGATATCGATAAGAATGCATTGTATTTTTCCTCAGTGAAACTCCGCCCGCTGGGGTTTCACTGAGATGGTCACCACCCTGTGAGCGGTACGCTGACAGGGTGTTTTTCTTTCTGGGAGCTCATCATGCAAAACATTTCGCTTATCGGTATCGACCCCGGCAAACATTCATTCCATATCCACTGTCAGGATAAACACGGCAACGCTTTATTGCGTAAAAAGTTCTCTCGCAAGAAGCTTACCGAGTTCCTCTCCGATTGTTCCGCCTCCACTGTGGTGATGGAAGCCTGTACCGGCGCCCATTTTATGGCCCGTAAAATTCAACAACTCAGTCACCAGGTTAAGCTTATTTCCCCCCAGTTTGTCCGTCCTTTTGTCAAAAGTAACAAGAACGACTTTGTTGATGCCGAAGCCATTTGTGAAGCCGCTTTGTAGTCCCTCCGGTTTTTAGTACCACCGCCAGTTAGGGTTTCTGGCCAGAGTTTTTGCCTCGCATAGATAACGGGTGGCATATTACCCAGTAAGCTGTACGGGCGTTCTTCGTTATATTCAGTACGCCACTGTTCGGTTAAAATCCGAACTTCTGATAGCGACCTGAACAGATACATGTCCAGGATTTCTGTTCGCAACGTTTTATTGAACCGTTCGATAAAACCGTTCTGCATCGCCTTGCCCGGCTGAATAACATCGAGTATTACTCCATGCCGCTCTGCCCATTCAGCAAAGGCGGCGGCAATAAATTCGGATCGTTATCGCTGCGAATAAAAGCCGGATAACCTCTTTCGGCACTTAATCGTTCCACGATACGAACAACACGATGAGCAGGTATATTTAAATCAACATCGATTGCCAGCGCTTCCCGGTTAAAATCATCCACCACGTTGAACAGACGGAACCTTCTCCCATCCATCAGAGCATCGCTCATAAAATCAACTGACCAACAGTGGTTTATATCGCTTGGCACGGCCAGAGGCTGCGGATATCGGTTGGGTAAACGCTTTTTCCCCTTACGCCGGAAGTTGAGTTTCAGCAGGCGATATACCCGGTAAACCCTTTTTGCATTCCACTGCATAAGTCAGTGGAATGCCGTTAATTTTCTGCTTAAGAATTGGAAATTGCTCGCGAATAACACTCACATCTAACTCATTACAGTCTAATGCGGTACTCATCATAAAACACCTCAATGCATTCTCTAGCATTCAAAAATGCTTAAGTGAGGACTAATCAGTCAACTTTAAAATACAAGGATAACAATATGATTATTATCCTGATAATAATCAAAACATAATTAAAATAGTCAATCACATTAAAAATGGGTAAGCAAGATAAGTTAAAGTGAATAAATAGAAGTATAGTATTTCATTTTTTAATTAGCATGTTTTTATGTATACAGAATATCTATTATAATAATATTGATTATTATTTAATTAATTTCCTATATTTCATCATTAGCCCGCAGAAATGTATCGCTCAGCGATCTGGCGAATGATTATCCGTGTGGGGAGCTGTTGAGCAAATGATTTTTACCTGTATGGCCTGTTAGCTCCCCCATTACGCGGCGGTTCGGCTTTACGCAGAGAAAACCTAATTCCCCCCCTGCCCTACATCTTGTGTTTTATCAGCTGGCGACCAATACTAGATGTGGTGTTTGGCGCTGTCGGGTGAGGCTGTCAGGGGGCGTTCAGCCCTTGCCCGTCAGTGCGGCACGTTAGGGATTATTCCCCTTTACCGGAAAACTCCCTAAATTGACTCTCTTTTGAAAATGACCGATCACCTATTTAATTTTGTCGCTCCCCTGCCCCGCTTACGTCAAACTATGCGTATCCAGTGCAAATTGCGGATTTTAAAATGTTGAGTCTTATCCCCCACGAAAACAGCCAGATTTCACGTAGCGCGATCACTCCGTATTTCAACTATGAAAAAGCGGTGGCACTGCGCCGGATGGCACTCAAAGCCGGGGCCAGTTTGCCGCGCTATCTGTTGGCCCCGGAAATTACCGTGTTACTGGACTATCTGCCTGATCTGCGTCAACGCCTGTTGTTCGATACGTTATGGAACACCGGCGCACGAATTAATGAATGCCTGGTTTTGACACCGGGCGATTTTGAGCTGGACGGGGCCGGGCCGTTCGTCACACTGAAGACATTGAAACAACGTCACCGGGGGCCGGGGCGACCCGAAAACGGCGAAGCCTTAAAGCGCATCGTGCCACTGTCTGATCCGGCTTACGTGCGACGGCTACAGGAATATGCCGCCACGATGAAGATCACCCGACGTAAACCGTTGTGGCCGATGAAGAGTGACGATACCGCCCGGAACTGGTTAAAGGCCGCTGTACAACGGGCCGAACGTGACGGCGTAACCTTTACGATCCCTATCACCCCGCATACATTCCGACACAGTTTTGCCATGCACCTGTTACAGAATGGACTTCCATTTAAAGTGCTTCAGGCTTACATGGGGCATCAGGACACCAAGAGCACGGAGATCTACACCCGGATATTTGCGCTGGACGTGGGGCATCAGTACGGGGTGCGGTTCTCGATGGACACGCTGGACGCCAGAGCCTTGTTGTTACCGTAAGGCTAAATTCATAAATTCTTGCATATATCTTGCTGCTGTGTAATAGCATGATTGCAGCTATCATTAATATATGTTTTTATTATCTTGCAGGTAGATTGCTGCAATCTTGCGGCAATTATATTTTTACTTGTATTAAATCATGCTGCTATCTTGCTGCATGATTAAGGTGAACATATGGCGTGGATAGTGGCATTTATTTCACAAAAAGGTGGCATTGGCAAAAGTGCAAAAGCCAGAGCATTGGCACGAGAAGCAACTAAGGGGGGCATAAAAACCAAACTTGCTGACCTCGATACAGAGCAAGCCACCTCTGCTGACTGGCACCGTCGGCGTCTTGCTGCTGGTTATGAGCCTGCTGCTTCAGTAGAGGTTTTCTCTACAGCAGCTCAGGCTTTAGCAGCAGCTGAAAATTTTGAACTTCTCATTATTGATGGGCCTGCACGAGCGAGCAAAGGCACAACAGAAATTGCGAAGGTCGCAGACCTCATCGTGCAACCTACAGGGGCATCACTTGATGATTTGATCCCAGCGGTTAAAGTCTTCCACGGCTTGGTCAAAGAGGGAATACCGAAATCAAAACTTGTTTTTTCACTCAGTCGTATAGGTACAGATGCGGAAGAGACAGAAGCCAGAAACTACCTCATTGAAGCTGGGTATGAAGTTCTGAATGGGTGTATTTTTGAACAGCCAGCTTATAGGCAGGCAATAAACGCTGGCCTTACTCTTACTGAAACTCGGTATAAAGGATTGAATGCAAGAGCCGATGAATTGATTCAGTCGTTGATAAACAAGATTGGAGGGTAATGATTGTGGCAGACGTCAGTAAATTGAAAAAGGGAAATAGCAGGTTGGGTGTCCCTCCTTCTATGGATGAGGCTGCAACCAGTCTTGCTGCTCCTGAAATTGCACCTGCTCCTCTTGACGATCACCAACCCTATATTCGTCGTGATGGTCGTTCTGCTCGAAAGACTAACCGGACTCTCGCTTTTGCTACACGTGTTAGTCCTGAGTTTGACGCCGAATTACGGGATATTGCTGAAGAGAAAAATTTGAAGTTAGTAGAACTGCTTGAAGAAATGCTAGAGGCATATAAGCAGAAAAATAATATCTAGCCGCAATCTAGCGGCTAGATATTAGATGGCTGCTAGATTGAGTTTTTTCTTGTCTACTTGCTTCAGAGGTAACATTATGAATAGCGGCTTAAAAGAGAGCGTTCAGAATTCTGTGTCACGTTAAAAGGTCTACAACGTAATCACTTTATCGAGGCGGCCTTCAAAATAAATCGCCAATTGGGACAATGTCAAATTCCAGCTCTGGATAGGCATTGCCCATTTTTCCTGAGCGTTCATTAACCCCAGATAAAGCAACTTCAATAGACTGTTTTCATTAGGGAATGCGCCTTTTGTTTTCGTCAGTTTTCTAAACTGGCGGTGAACGGATTCTATGGCATTTGTCGTGTAAATCACTTTACGGATCGTCGCCGGATACCGGAAGTAATGTGACAGGTTTTCCCATTTTCGCCGCCATGACTGGAGCACCACTGGGTACTGCTGGCCCCATTTCTCCTCCAGCTCATCCAGTGCCGTTTCTGCCGCCTCCTTTGATACCGCCCGATACACCGGCTTCAGATCCGCCATAAACGCTTTATGATGCTTTGAGGCGACGTATTTTATCGAGTTACGGATCTGATGGATAACACAGAGCTGGACTTCGGTATCCGGGTAAATGCTGTTTATCGCTTCAGGGAATCTGGTCAGGCCATCCACACAGGCGATCAGAATATCATCCACGCCACGGTTTTGCAGATCGGTCAGTACCGACAACCAGAAGTTAGCGCCTTCGTTTTCAGACAGATACAGACCAAGGATCTCTTTCTTGCCCTCCAGATTCAGCGCGAGAACCGTGTACACCGCTTTGCTTTGATAATGTCCGTCTTCGCGGATTTTATAGTGGATAGCATCCAGCCAGACGAAAGGGTATACCGCCTCCAGCGGGCGCTGTTGCCATTGTTTTAACTCAGGAATAACCTTATCTGTGACAGCGGTGATCGTGGCACTGGATACACTGAAAGCGTATAAATCCTCGATTTCCTGGCTGATATCTTTGTAGCTCATACCCAGCGCGAACATGCGAATAATCTTGCGCTCTATCTCATCAGAAAGCGTGGTCTGATGTTTTTTCACCAATTGTGGTTCGAAAGAGCCATTACGATCGCGGGGCGTGGCCAATTCAAAAGCACCAGTGGGTGTTTTGACTGTTTTTTTAGTTGAGCCGTTTTTACGATTGGCTTCAATGTCTTGAGCCAGATGGGAGTCAAGCTCAGCAGCCAAAGCAGCTTCCGTCAACTGCTTGATTAACGGAGTTAATATGCCATCTTTGCCCGTCAAGGCCTGGCCATCCTGAAGTGCTTTCAGGGCTTTGTCGAAATCGAAGGGTTGGGACATGTGTCATTCCTTTTTGATTATATATTACTGGAATGACACAGAATTTCTAACACTCCCGGCGTCAGAGGCAGAAAACGTTGCTTAACGTGAGTTTTCGTTCCACTGAGCGTCAGCCCCTATTCATACAGCCATTTATCTGTGATTTCCCGTACTTCATTCAGCGTTTTGAACAGGTAAAAATCCAGTATTTCTGTTCGATATGTCCGATTAAATATCTCTATAAATGCATTCTGAGTCGGTTTCCCTGGTTTGATAAACTCAAGTTTCACTGCATGGCTCTCAGCTCATTTCGCCAGCGCAAGCGAAATAAACTCCGGCCCGTTGTCCATTCGCAGCATCACCGGGTAGCCACGGTTGGCCACAATGCGATCCAGTACTCTGATGACGTGCTGTGTTGGCAGGTTCAGATCGATTTCAATCGCCAGCGTTTCACGATTGTAATCATCCACACAGATCAGTGCATCGTGCATAAAATCGACCGACCCGCTCAGGTTAAGTCGTTCCGGCACCGCCAGCGGTGATGGGGTACGAGCTGGCAGGCGTTGTTTCCCTTTGCGGCGAATATTGAGTTTCAGGAGACAATAGATACGGTGTACCCTTTTATGGTTCCAGACATATCCCCATCGCCTCAGGATTTGAAAAACCTTAAAGAAACCGTCGCGTGGATAACGCTCGACCACTGATCTGGTGTTCAGTGAATCAGTTTTTTCGCATGGTGAACTCCTCAAAATACATATTCAGTATGTCGGAAATTCTCTAAAAGAGAATGGTTATTTTTGATGACTATTACAGTACAGATTATTTTATATCATTTATTACCCACTTTTTTTTATATTTTTTGAGAGAAAGAGGATAATAAATAAAAAAATTATAAATCAATAGTTGGTTGCTGTTTTCTGGTGTTTTTCTCTATGTTTATGTTTTTTCTTTGGTGAAAGTAAATGTGTTGTCAGGTAATTTCGAAAGATTACACAAAACATCCGGTTTGAGGTGAGGAATTTTTTTTTATATTATCCGCATAACACTTTTCGTGTTATCTGAAAGTATTTTGTAGTGGGCTGACTCCGATGATTAGAGATTACAAACGACGCATATATTCAGTAGTTAATCGATATCTTTTTAAGATCGATTAGTGCTGTTTTTTGCATGATTATCAGAAAATAAGTCATAGATAATCCTATCCCTCTTCTATGGGAGGCGTTCGCTTTAATTAATATATTTCTCAGATGTTATAACTGAGCTTTTATTCACGGGAAACTAAAGAAATATAAAAGGTGCTTACAATGACTAAAGATTTTAAGATCAGTGTCTCTGCGGCATTAATATCTGCGTTGTTCTCATCTCCATATGCATTTGCCAATAATGACGAGGTTCATTTTACAGCAGTTCAAATAAGCCCAAATTCTGATCCTGATTCGCATGTTATGATATTTCAACCAGAAGTACGAGCCCCAGGCGGGACCAATGCTCTCGCTAAGGGTACCCATAGCATTGCGGTTGGTGCTAGTGCTGAAGCAGCGGAACGAGCTGCAGTTGCTGTGGGCGCTGGTTCAATTGCAACAGGAGTTAATTCTGTTGCAATTGGTCCTTTAAGTAAGGCATTGGGAGATTCGGCAGTTACTTATGGGGCAGGTAGTACCGCCCAGAAAGATGGAGTAGCTATCGGTGCGAGAGCATCAACTTCAGATACTGGTGTCGCTGTCGGTTTTAACTCGAAAGTTGATGCAAAAAACTCTGTTGCCATTGGACACTCTAGTCACGTTGTGGTAGATCATGATTATTCAATTGCAATTGGGGATCGTTCTAAAACTGACCGAAAAAATAGTGTATCCATTGGTCATGAAAGCCTTAATCGCCAATTGACACATCTTGCGGCTGGCACTAAAGACACTGATGCAGTGAATGTCGCGCAATTAAAGAAAGAAATTGAAAAAACACAGGAAAATGCAAATAAAAAATCAGCTGAGGTGCTAGGGATCGCAAATAACTATACTGATAGTAAAAGTGCTGAAACATTGGAAAATGCGCGTAAAGAGGCTTTTGACCTGTCTAACGATGCTTTGGATATGGCAAAAAAACACTCAAATAGTGTTGCTAGAACAACTTTAGAAACTGCTGAAGAACATACAAATAAAAAATCAGCTGAGACGTTAGCAAGCGCTAATGTGTATGCAGACAGCAAGTCTTCTCACACACTAAAAACTGCAAATAGCTATACCGATGTGACTGTAAGTAATTCGACTAAGAAAGCAATCCGTGAATCGAATCAATACACAGATCATAAATTCCATCAACTTGACAACCGTTTAGATAAACTTGACACACGAGTTGACAAAGGTTTAGCCAGTTCAGCCGCTTTAAACAGCTTGTTCCAGCCATATGGTGTGGGGAAAGTAAACTTTACTGCAGGTGTCGGGGGATATCGCTCTAGTCAGGCATTAGCAATTGGTTCTGGCTATCGTGTAAATGAGAGTGTCGCACTTAAAGCCGGTGTGGCTTATGCCGGTTCCTCGGATGTCATGTACAATGCATCATTTAATATCGAGTGGTAATATCATTTAGAAGTTAACAAGTCTATAGGAAAACACCGATTACATAATTTTAATCGGTGTTTTATTCATATGCTAATGAAAAATTTTTTAGTAATTCTGCTTTTTATCATGGTTTCAGTTACATGGGGAACTACATGGTTAGCGATGAAATTAACCGTCGAAACAATCCCTCCGATATTTGCTACGGGCATTCGATTTATGTTGGCTGCGCCTGTATTAATCCTAATATCAGTATTGACCAAAACCGGCTTTTATTTCCAGATGGACAAAAGTTCTTTCAATTATTTGTTTGTATTTTTTATTTTTCAATTCCTTTCTCCTTGATGATATATGGTGAAACTTATATTAGCCCAGCCTTGGCATCTATTATTTTCTCTAGTATGCCTGTGTGTGTTCTATTTTTTTCATGGCTATTATTAAATGAGAAAGTAGGTATTATTGCGATATTAGGACTTGTAACCTCGACAGTTTCCTTACTTGCTATATTATTTATCGAGACTAATATCGGGAACAATAATCAGTGGGTTGGTATTATTTCCCTCGTGATTGCTGTTATTATGCATGCATTAGTTTATGTTCAATGTAAAAAAAGAAGCTGTTCTATCTCTGTATTGACATTTAATGCAATTCCTAGTCTCGTCGCTGGTATATTACTTTGCATTGTTGGATGGATTGCTGAACAACCTGTTATATCAAAGTTCTCACAGCAATCACTATTATCAGTCATTTATTTAGGTATTATTGCGGGGGTTTTTGGTATTCTTTGCTATTTCCAGTTACAGAATAAAGCTAGTGCCTTTCAGGCTTCGACGGTTTTTGGTTTTTCCTATTATCGCTTTGCTGTTAGACGGATATGTGTATGGAAGATATTTCTCTCTATATTCTATATTATTAATCATACCTTTGCTAACAGGTGTTCTTTTGATCTCATTGAGGAAATAGAGGGGTAATAATCTTATTGATTTATTATATAACCGGTGGCGGATTTAAAACACCGCCACCGGAATGAATTTAAAACGTTATTAACCTAAAATATAGTGACAGGTTAGTTGTATCCCATATTCATTTTTCTCCTTCCCTTTCGGCTTTACTCTACTTATAGCGATCATCCACACAGTTACCCTTGTCCACTCCCCCTAAAATGAGACAGCTATAATTAGATTTTCTGCCTTTACATTTGCAGAGGTCAAAATGAAAAAAACACGTTTTACTAAAACTCAGATCGTTAACATCCTGAAGCTTGCTGATTCAGGTATGAAGGTTGAAGAAATCTGCCGTCAGAACGCCGGTCATCGGCGATAAGAATGGTCAAAATTGGCGCAGATTGCGCTACGTGAATAATTTAAAACCAATAGGGGGATTACCCTGCAGATTTCACGTAGCGCAACCAAATAAAACGGCGATTTTTTATCCGTATGATCTGATAGCTATGTTGGGCTAATCATTCGAGGAGTATTGAATGTCACTCGTCACCTATGAACTGGCCGCTCCCTCCTCCTCGTATTTTGATTTTGCGCAGGCGGTGGCCATTCGCCGGATGGCGCTGAATCTGTCAGATCAGCCAGCCTATCTTCTGGAGTCGGAAACTACCTTGCAGATCCCCTCGGAGGAACATTTGTCAGCCAGTCTTCCTGGCGAGAATGTGTCTAGATTATCCGTGGCGATTCAGTGGTAGCACGGTATCAAGCAAAAACAAAGGACACTCTTAGTTTGAAGATGCAGATAATATACAGCTTCAGTTAACCCATTTTACTGACTGATATTTATCGCTTTTTGTAGCTAGACGAGTGTTTTCGATTATGTACGTATAGGATAAATTTTTAGTACCTATATACTGGCATGCCCTGCTGTTACCGACGAGCAAAAAGAAAGGTCATCTACAGCAGATTAGGTAACTGTCAAACTATATATCTTTGCGTTATTTTTGTTGTTTTGCGTATTTTTTGATGTTTTACTATAAAGACGCAAATTTCATAGAGATAATACATATGGATCTAAAGTCAACTCTTGACCGCTGTATTGAACGTGGACAGTTCATGACTCAAGAAATTGCTAAATCACAATTCGGTAATGACAGTCCAGCTGCTCGAACGATTACTCGACGCTGGCGTATTACTGAAGCTGCTGAACTTGTCGGAGTAACACCACAAACGATCCGTAACTATGAAGACTCAGGCAAACTGCCACCGCCTGATACAGCAATGATTGGTCGTGTTGAGCAACGAACTGGATATTCCATCCAGCAAATTAATGATATGCGTGATGTGTTTAAAACAAGGCTATCCAAACCAAAAGGCGAAAATCCTGTTGTTCTTGCCATTGCAGCTCATAAAGGTGGTGCATACAAGACATCGACATCTGTTCATATTGCTCAATGGATGGCGTTACAAGGGTTACGGGTTTTGTTGATTGATGCGACTGATCCTCAAGCTACGGCCTCTTTATATCATGGCTATGTTCCCGACCTGCATATACATGAAGAAGACACTTTGTTGCCTTATTATCTTGGTCAACGAGATGATGCTGCTTATGCGATAAAACCGACTTGCTGGCCAAATCTTGAAGTCATTCCTTCTTGTCTGGCAGTGCATCGTATTGAGTCGGAAATTTATAGCTTGCATGATCAGGGAAATTACCTGTAGCCCCTCATCTTTTATTACGTGCTGCTATTGAGTCAGTCTGGGATAGTTATGATGTCGTGGTGTTAGATAGTGCACCAAACTTAGGTATTGGGACTATTAATGTCGTGTGCGCTGCTGATGTCATCGTAGTGCCTACCCCGGCGGAGCTTTATGACTATGTTTCCACGTTGCAATTTTTCACCATGCTTAGGGATTTGATGTCAAATATTGATCTCAACGGTTTTGAACCTGATGTGCGCGTTTTAATTACTAAATTTAGTAATGCGATCGGTAGTCAGTCTCAGTGGATGGACGATCAGATAAGGAATGCATGGGGTGGAATGGTGTTGAAAGAAGTTGTTCGCGTGACTGACGAAGTGGGGAAAGGCCAAGTACGAATGCGTACTGTATTTGAACAGGCAGCTAACCAGCGTTCAACGCCAGCTGCGTGGCGTAACGCTGTTTCGATTTGGGAGCCTGTTTGTGCAGAAATATTCAATCGGCTGGTTAAGCCTCGTTGGGAGAATGCATGATGAAAAGGTCACCAGTGTTACGTAATGCGCCTTCAATTAATTTTGATGATGCTAAACCCGCAATCAGCAATGCAGAGCCCTCGGTTTCTGCTCCGGCGGTGAGTCAGCTTGCTTCTCGAGTTAGTGGCATGAAAGGCAACACAATCGTATTACCTGTTTGTGGGAGGAACATTGCTTTTACGCTTAAAGTGATAGCAGCACCTGATGTTGAATCTAAAACAATCGTTTTTAGTGGTAATGAGCGAAACCAAGCATTATTAAGTGAGACGTCGTTAGATGACTTGATCCCTTCATTTTTAACGTCAGGGCAGCAGATCCCCGCCCTTGCACGTGAACATAACGGGAACATCGAGGTTGCTGATGGAAGTCGCCGACGTAAAGCCGCGATACTCACCGGAAGTGACTATAAGGTTCTGGTTGGTAACTTGAATGATGAGCAGATGCTATGGCTGTCCCAAATTGCTAATGAGTATCGTCCAACGAGTGCTTATGAACGAGGCCTGCGTTACGCCCAACGGCTAATATCTGAATTTGAAGGTAATATTAGTAAGTTGGCAGAGGCCGAGCATCTCTCTCGCAAAATTATTCAGCGTTGTATTAAAACGGCTGAGCTGCCCCTTAAAACTATTCAACTGTTTGCTAACCCTAATGAATTAAGTGCTCGTAGTGGCGAAGCGTTAAATAAAGCTTATGAAAATAACGTTGATACGCTAAAGCTAGTTACGCATAAAATTATGAAGCAAAAACAGGAAGGTCGCCAGTTTACTACGGAAGAATTAATCGTATTGCTGATGCCTGAGAGAAAACAGCCAGAGAACATTCATAAAAAAAACTTTGGCAAAAATATAGAAGCAAAATATTCAAAAGACAATGTTTCTTTCTATCTCAAATCTGCGCCAGAGTCCTTGGTTAAACAAATAGAAGAACTCTTGAATACCTATGCAAAGGAACATTCTTTGTAGTGCCTGAATAAGATCAGAACAAGGTGGGTTGTCTGCCCGCCTTTATTTAGTGTATATCTATTGTTTTAGCTCATCCTTCATAGAAGATCACCTTCTTTACAACTCATTTCCTAATCTGAACTGTGATCCCAATCACCAACGTTGGCATTGGATATCCAGGTGGGACCGTGGTCCCAATTACCAACGTTGGCATTGGATATCCAGGTGGGACCGTGGTCCCAATTACCAACGTTGGCATTGGATATCCAAGTGGGACCGTGGTCCCAATTACCAACGTTGGCATTGGATATCCAAGTGGGACCGTGGTCCCAATTACCAACGTTGGCATTGGATATCCAAGTGGAAATGTGATTCGAATTGAAAGCGATTAAGTCGATGAGCATTTTTTTTAGTGATAGCTTTAGGGAGATTAAACTAGCGGATATTTCATTATGGAGATAGTAATTTTCGCTTCATTTATCACCCTTCGCAATACTCTGTTCACCAAGTCATACTGTTCTTAGCCCAGAGCTATTGATGCATCAACAACTTGCATCAGATGTTTACTGTTCGCGTGCGGCGGTGTTTCATCAAACATATCTATCTGACCTGGTCGACTGCCAACGTCATTAAGCATGATGTCGGCTTTTTGATAGCGATATCCATCCCGCCAGGTTGGATACGGCGATTTCATGTTAGTATCGATGTAACAATGACGACTCTATTGCATTAAGGCACAGTCTGGTAACGTGCTGTTTTTTTATGATATTACCTGCACATATCTTTAATCCAAAAATTTTTTTGTCGCCTGCATTACCCCATCGATGTTATAGCTCAGTGTGTTCACTGGTATCTTGGCTATGCCCTGAGTTTTCTAAATCCAGAGGAAATGATGACGGAACACGGTATCTCTGTTGAGCATTCCACACTCCACAGTTGGGTTATTCGTGTGGTGCCATTACTGCATAAAGCGTTTTGTCGTTATAAATGTACCGTGGGTCGCCGGTGGCGTATGGATGAAACCTCAAAGGTCAGTGGAAATACCTGTACCGGGCGGTTAATACTCGCGGTTAGACTATCGATTTTCTGCTGACGGTAAAGCAGGATGCGGCAGCAGCACTGTGCCTACTGTTATCAGGTCTCCCGGTAAATTCATATATTAAAGTAGGCAAGGCTGGCTCATTACAGATTGTTTAGCTATAATTGTATTACTCAGTAATACATAACGGAGGATATGGCTCGCGTAACCAGCGTAACACTTGGAGAGCATTTGACAGGTTTTGTGGGGGAAATGATTCAGTCTGGTCGTTATGGCAATATATCAGAAGTGCTTCGTGATGCCTTAAGGCTAATGGAAGCACGTGAACAGCGTGTTCAACATGTACGCGATATGGTGCTTGCAGGAACAAACGCACCTGTGAGCCATCGTTTAATGGATGAAATTTTTTCTGCTGCGGTGAAAGATACTAGTGTATAAACTATCTGAACTGGCTGATGAGGATATTTATAATATTGCCAGTTATACTATCCGGCATTTCGGTGTGACTCAGGCTAAGTTATACCATGAGAACTTGGCAAAGGTATTCGAGCTATTAGCTAAAAATCTAGAGTTAGGGGCTGAGTGTAACTGGATTTGCTCTGACATGCGCCGTTTTCAGTATAAAAAGCACGGTATATACTATATAACGCTTAGCAATGATATTTTGATTTCTCGAGTGTTGCATCAATCCATAGATATAGACGCCCAGGATTTTCCAGAGTATGAGCAGTAATACAGAAGAGATAAGTCAGAAATTCTAACAATGGGCATGCTAAAAACGATTCGCCCCTGAAAGATCAGGGACGAAGATATTCGCAATATTGATAGAAAAAGGGAAACACTATCCCCTTGTTTTTATCCATGACCCGTCCTAAATAGCGTTGACACATTTAACTCATGTACTGAGGAAAATGTGATGAACCAATATGTTAAACGCACGCAACGCGATTATCCTCTATCCTTTAAATTGGCCGTTGTCGAACAGGTCAAAAAAGGGGAAATGACTTACCGACAGGCGCAAGACCGCTACGGTATTCAAGGCCGTTCTACCGTCCTGAAGTGGCTACGCAAGTTAATGACGGATTTGTCTTTCTGGGTCACCGGATCATCCGCAAACGCAGTCGTTACGGCGATATGCGGGTGGTATCGACGATCCCGAAGGAGAAAGCCAGAAACTTCGCCGCATCGCTGACAGCACTGTTATCAGGTAATTACAGTGAAAGCAAAGTCGATATGGCTGAACAACTCAACCGGAAATTGAAAGGTTGGGCTGCGTTCTACCCGTTCGTTGATTTTAAGGCCAAAGTCTTCAGTTATATTGACCGTGTCGTGTTCTGGAAGCTGGCTCACTGGCTGGCCCGTAAATACCGTACGGGAATCGCTTCCCTGATGAGGTGGTGGTGTAAATCGCCGAAACCAGGTCAGAGTAAGACATGGGTTTTATTTGGCAAAACCAATCGTGGCAAACTCAGCGGTGAAATACTGTACCGGATGGTCGGGCAAGGCAAGAAGCGGTTCCTCTGGCGTCTGCCGGAAGGTAATCCCTATCTGAGGACGGAAGCCAGAAATACGTATACATCGCGCTACACTGACGTGGCAATGGCGTTCGCCAGCGTTTAAACGGAGAGCCGGATGCGCTGAAAGGTGCACGTCCGGTTCGGAGAGGAGAGGCAGGGAAATAGTTCGACTACGCCCTGCCTCTTACTCTACTTCCCCTGCGGACAGGAACGGCGTATGTCAGTTTGGTGACCGATGCCTGGTCGAGAAAAATCGTGGGATATCATGTGCATGAAAGTCTGCACACCCGCCATGTAGCCGCTGCGCTCAAAATGGCGCTGGTGAGCAGGCGCACAGCATCTGCGCTGATACATCACTCAGACCGGGGTATCCAGTACTGTTCAACAGAATATCAGGCGTTACATCAACGTCACGGTGTCATCTGTTCGATGACGGATGGATATGATTGTTATCAGAATGCGCTGGCGGAGCGGGTCAATGGGATATTAAAACTGGAATATCTGCTGGTTAAGCCGGAAGATATTGGCCGAGCAAGAAAGATGGTCAGGAGTCAGTGGAAATCTACAACACGCGGCGACCGCATCTGTCGTTAAATACAAAACGCCCGATGAAGTTCATCAGGCGTTTTAAGGCTGAAAAGTGTCAACCTATATCAGGACTAGTCACCATATCACATCAATGACAGTAATTGATGCATCTGTTGCGCCAGCCCTTTGAGCTCATTTGCTGCCTGCGTTGATCAACGCCACTGGCGACGTACGCGCTGGCCGCCCCACCAATAGTTCCCCACTGCGAGAAGGGAATACCACAAACAGGCGTGTTTAAGATGGCACTGGCCTCAGCTTGCAATTCCCCACCACAAAACTGCATCAGCCCTTGGCATTGAGTGATACTGCCACGAAGAGGGCCGCTGCCCGTGGCGAACTGATCATGATTTTTCTGCAGCGTCTCTGCATCCAAGCTACTCAACTGCTGTATGTATTTTGGCAGCGTCTCAGCAGCAAGTTGCTTGATACTATCACTGAAAGACGTAGGACTTGGCATTTGTGCAGGCGTGGGTGCTGGTGTCACCACCGGTTTATGGCTCCCCTCCGAGAACATGCGTTTGATAAATTCAATCGCAGAGCGGGCCATTGATGATAACTTCTCAGTGATACGGCTGGCTAAGCTGGAACCCTGAGGGCTTTCAGTGCGCCCAGCCAGATTGTTTGCATATTGCTCACTTTTTTGCTGTGAGACTGAGCGCCCAGACATTTCTCCTACGCTGCTAGATCCTGACACTGATGTCGGCAGGGGCAGTGATGTAGAAATAAATGATGATATTTTCATGACTATTTATTCCCTTGGCTATTAAAACAAGGTTATCTTAGTGGGAAAATAGCCGGTGGCTATATAAAAAATCGCTGCTGTTTTTGTTGTTATATTAGACAAAATAAAAACTAAAAATTATAGGCTCAAATTGATGGTCTGCCGAGAGTGCTTTGGTTAACTTGATATTTTATCTAACTATTAGGAGATCAAATGTATTCATTTGAACAAGCTATCACTCAATTATTTCAACAACTTTCGCTGTCTATTCCAGATACTATTGAACCGGTTATCGGTGTCAAAGTTGGGGAATTCGCCTGCCATATAACAGAGCATCCTGTCGGGCAAATATTAATGTTTACCCTGCCTTCTCTTGACAATAATAATGAAAAGGAAACCTTACTTAGCCATAATATATTCAGTCAAGATATATTAAAACCCATCTTATCTTGGGACGAGGTCGGGGGCACAGTGTTATGGAATCGCCAACCATTGAACAACCTGGATAATAACTCGCTATATACTCAGCTTGAAATGCTGGTACAGGGGGCTGAACGGCTACAAACCTCATCACTAATCTCACCACCACGGTCATTTAGTTGAGTAGATTTTTGGTTGTTGCCTTATTATACGGAAATAGCGATAACCTATAAATTTGTGGTGCCAGCAATATCAGATTTCGCTCAGTAAAAGTTAACACCAAGTTGGAGTGTTGACTTTTATCTCCCGTTTTTTAACAATTTTTAATGTAAAAGACTTGTATTAAGCCCATTCACTTGGTGGAATCACCGCCTCCTCATTGGTAATGAGGAGTACCGGAAGAGTTCTCAATGTGAATGGTTGAGCTGTATAAGTTTGTTATACTTTATATCCACGGTGATACAACGTTGGGGTAGCATCTGGGAAGGGAGAAATAAAAACTCTATATTTTTCTAATTTTAAAGGGTCAGTTATATGCGCACTTACAGTTCATTACTTGAAGAATTTGCTACAGAGCTAGGTCTTGAAGAAATAGAAACAAATGAGTTGGGGCATGGGGCTGTTACCATTGATAAAATATGGGTAGTACATCTGGCACCTATCAATGAGAAGGAGTTAGTGGTTTTATGCGGGCAGGATCTTGACTGGTCAGTCTCAACTTTATGATATTTTGCGGAAAAACCTCTTTAGCCCACACTCTGGTGTGATTCGTTGTGCGCTTGATAAAGATGATCACTGGCTATTGTGGAGTCAGTTAAACATTAATGACACCAGTGGGACGAAACTGGCGAGCGTATTGACGTCGCTGGTTGATAAAGCTGTTACTATTTCTTGTGAACCCACAATGAAGAAAGAGGATGATGATCATCGTCTTTCTTCATCTCATTTACTGGTTTAATTCTATAAAAGAAAAACGTACGGTATCCATTAATGGGTTTGGTTACAGTAGACACATAACTTTTAATTTTGTTGTTTATATTTTTGTTAATAATTATTCTACAGCAGATAAACCTCAACTAATTGCTTACTTTAGTTGAGGTTTAAAGTTTCTTTGATTGGCAAAGTAGCGTATATATCTTAGTAATTTTATTTACTCATAGGAATAAATATTTACATTAGCTATTTAATAATGGTCGCCCTTGTCCTTCAGCCAACTTAATCAGAACATCAAGTTGCTCATCTTTTTGTACCATAATACCATTTCTTTGTACTCGCATTTGGCTGACCATATCTTCTACGCTTAACTGACTATTACGATTATCATTCATGCACATTGCGCCAATCAGTTGCGCAGTACGGCCAACACCCGCACGGCAATGTATTACCGGCCGTAATTTGGAGTCATCTGCTACCGCTGAACTTCCTTTGCTTTCATACATATTGCGTTTTGTTTCTGCTGTTTGATCTACCAGTGAAGCGAGTGCCTTGGTAACTTCAGAGCTGACTGCGGTCTGATCGGGCCAATTGCCAACATGAACCACAGGAACAGAAATTGTTTTTTGACCCGCTTCACGAATCGTTAAAGTATACATATCTGCCATAATCCCGTCACCGAGACCAACTTGCTGAGTCATTTTAGACTCTACAGTGATACTGCCATAGGTACCACTCTGGCGGAAATAATCTGGCATACCGAATCTTTGATTGGCTATCTCAGAACTGGACGCTAAAACAGCCAACACTGGCGTTCGGTTTCTGCCAGCATACGGAAATGGCTTTCAAGTTGAGATTGTAGCGGATACTGGCACGCTATGGTACGAGTGTTACCGACCGATGTAATTGGCATTAAGATCGGCGCGTACTGCGGTTTGCCGACAGCATTGAATATCTCTAAATCGGTTTAGCTTTTCACCGCCG
>VOFL01000005.1_pt1 | contig 90270 bp, 81 predicted proteins | sample 5384111 | NCBI WGS metagenome assembly VOFL01 (sample SAMN12384731, study PRJNA508395) | synthetic metagenome | isolation source: mock microbial community "Gut Microbiome Whole cell Mix" consisting of 8.3%...
AATTTAGCTTTGAAATGATTCTTTAGCTTTCTCGGATGAAGTTGTCATACAATTCGTCTTTCACCAGGTTGATAGTACAACCGCCGAAGCCGCCGCCCATAACGCGTGAACCGGTTACGCCACACTCTTTAGCGCAGTCGTTCAGGAAGTCGAGTTCTTCGCAGCTTACTTCGTAAAGTTTGCTCATGCCATGATGAGTTTCGTACATTTTCTGACCTACCGTTTCGTAATCTCCTCTTCCAGGGCATCACATACATCGAGTACACGCTGAATTTCTTCGATTACGTATTCGGCACGCATGTAATCTTCTTCACTGATATCAGCTTTTGCCTCTGCCAGCATATCCATTGTACAGTCACGCAGGAATTCTACATGTGGATGTTTTTTCTGGATGGCAGCCACAGCAGCCTCGCAGCTCTGACGACGTTTGTTGTATGCCGATGAAGCCAATTCGTGTTTAACGACCGAATCCAGCAATACCAGACGATAACCTTCCGGTTTGAACGGGAAGTACTGGTATTCCAAAGAGCGGCAATCCAAACGAATCAGGCTACCTTCTTTACCGAATACAGAAGCGAACTGGTCCATAATACCACAGTTCACACCGCAATAGTTGTGTTCTGTAGCCTGACCGATTTTAGCTAATTCGAATTTGTCTATTTTGTTTTCACCAAACAGGTCATTCAGCGCAAAGGCATAAGTACTTTCCAAAGCAGCCGATGAAGACATTCCGGCACCCAATGGCACATCTCCGGAGAAAGCGGTATTGAATCCTTTCACGTCAACGCCACGTTTGATCATTTCGCGGCACACACCGAATATATCTTGCCCAGCTGGCGCGTGGAGCATCTTCTTCGTTCAATCCGAAAGTTACATAATCTTTCAGGTCGATAGAGTAAGCGTTTACTTTATCTGTGCCGTTAGCTTGATTTCGGCGATCATACCTTTATCGATAGCTCCCGGGAAAACAAATCCGCCATTGTAGTCGGTGTGCTCACCAATTAGGTTGATACGGCCCGGAGAGGCATATACAAATCCTGTAGTTCCATCAAAATGTTTGATGAAGCGACTTCTTACGTGTTCTATATCCATGATCGTTTTGGTATTAAAAAGTTATTATTTAAGTTTTATTCAACAGGAATATCCTTATTTACATTCTTGCAACCTACAAGTGCATAGTACAGCATGTATGCTACGGCAGCGAAGATTACCCAGTAACTTGCAATGTAGCTGCTGGTCACGTCGGCTACTGCACCCTGAATCAACGGCAGGATACCACCACCGCAAACCATTACCATGAAGATACCGGAAGCCATTGCCGTATATTTACCCAGTCCTTCTACTGCAAGGTTGAAGATACCACCCCACATGATAGATGTACAGAGTCCGCAAAGTGCGAAGAACATGATTCCTACAGGTACTGTTTCCATACCGAAACCGATGCTGGCACCTCCTTTAAATACAGGCATAGCTACTGTTGTTGCGCTGGGGGCAAACATACCGATCAGCAAGAAGATCAAAGCCAGTGAAGAAACGACTGTCAACTGAGTTTTACTTGAGAATTTAGCTCCCAAAGCGCCACCGCACAGACGACCGATCATCATCAGGAACCAGTAAGTACCTACGATTGAACCTGCCATAGCTGTATCCATACCGAAACCTTTGGCACCGGCTGCATCAGGTGAAGTAGTCAGGAACAGGTTGATAAAGTTAGAATACCTACTTCCACACCTACGTATACGAAAATGGCAACTGTTCCCAAAACGAAGTGACGGAATGAAAGCGGGCTGTGAGTGTCTTTTACTTTATGATCACTGGCGCTTTCTTTGTGAGGTTCGGGATGTCCATGATAGCCAACACGATGAATACGACAGCAAAGATACCCATAGCAATGAACAATGCCGGATTAGCGTCACTGATACGTGTGTCCTGGCTGATAGTACCGATCAGGTAACCACCCAATACCGGAACGATTGTAGCTGAAATAGAGTTCAGAGAACCACCGAACTGAATTAATTGATTACCTTTCTTACCGCCACCTGCAAGTGTATTCAGCATGGGTTTACTACTGCATTCAACATACACATAGAGAAACCTGAAACAAAAGCACCTGTCAGATAGATCCAAAATACAGTCAGTTCACCGGGCTGGTAGTCCATCTGTCCCGAAAGCACCTGAATGCCGACTCCGATAAATCCTACTGCTACGGCAGTAAGGGCTGTCTTTTTGTAACCGATTCTTTTGAGCATCATACCTGCCGGGAGTCCCATAAAGGCATAAGCTATGAAGTTGGCTGCATTACCCAGCTGCGTCATCCAGTTGGCAGCCTGGAATTGCTCTTTTACAATAAGTCCGAGCGGGTTAGTAAGTCCTGTTACGAATGAAATCATTGCAAAAAGCGCAAACATCATTGCAATAGGCAACACATAATTCTTTTTTTGTTGTGTCATGGTTTTAAAAAGTTGTTAGTTATAAAATGAGGTTAGTTATTTCCTTATTTACTTTTCAACTCCGAATTTATAGATGGTTACCTGCTGGTATTCATCGCCCGGCAGTAAAGTAGCCGACGGGAAGTGTGCTTTATTCGGTGTGTCGGGGAAGCATTGAGCTTCGAAGCAGATAGCGCTTCGTGCGGGGAAAGTAGCTCCGTTTGTTCCTTCGAAGCCGCCCAGCCAGTTGCCTGTGTATAATTGTACGCCGGCTTCTGTGGTATATACCTCCATGATGCGTCCGCTGTTGGGCTCTTTGCAGGTAGCTGCCAGGTCGAGAGAACCTGTTTCTGCCTTGTTCAATACATAGCAATGGTCATAGCCGGCACCGTATATAAGTTGCTGGAATTTGTCATTGATTCGTTCGCCAACAGTATGTGGGGTACGGAAATCCATCGGAGTTCCTTCCACTTTGGCTATTTCTCCTGTCGGGATGGATACTTCATCGATCGGAGTATAAAAATCTGCGTTGATTGTGACGATGTTATTTTCTACAGTCGGAGTAGGATTGGCTGTTCCTGCCAGGTTGAAGAAACCGTGATTGGTCAGGTTTACGACTGTTGCTTTGTCTGTAGTGGCACGGTATTCGATGACAATCGCATTCTCTTCTTCTTCAAGGCGATAAGTCATTTCAACTTCCAGATTACCGGGGAAGCCCTCTTCTCCGTCAGCGGAAGTATAGTTGAATCGGATCACCCCTTCTTCAAGTTGCTCGGCATCCCATACTCTGGCGTGAAATCCGGTGGGGCCACCATGAAGTGAGTTGGGACCGTTGTTGATCGTGAGACTATGTTCTTCGCCATACAGGGTGAATTTACCTTTGGCGATGCGATTGCCATAACGTCCGATAGTGGTACTTAAGAAAGGTTCCGGTCCGTGCATCAGTGCATCCAGTGTACCATAGCTGAGTACAACATTGGCATATTTTCCGTCTTTATCCGGAACCATGATAGATAGAATGGCGCATCCGTAGTTTGTTACGGCAACTTCCATTCCTTTCTTGTTTTTGAGGATAAACAAATCGGTTTTCTTATCGTTTATATCCTTTTGAAAATCTTTCCGGCTGAGCCCTGACCGATTTCCTTCAGTTGGGAATGTGTTAATCATGTCTGGTATTATTAAAATTTCTTGCAAATAAAGGGAAATTCTTTCGTTCTCCCAAATTATTCTTTGTAAATCTGTTCGGCGATTTAGGAAAGTTTAGCGTTTTCCGTGAAAGCATCCTAAGTTGTAATGCGAAGATAAAAAATTCATGTTAGTTTTAATTAAAAGCCCGGATTTTGTGTATTATTTGATATTTTTCGTATGTTTGTCCCTTGATTGTTAAAATCATGAGTTTTTAATCTAAGTTTATAACAAGAAAAACAAAAATGTATCCGTTAAAATTCGAACCCATTCTGAAGCAGACGCTTTGGGGGGGCGACAAAATTATCCCGTTCAAGCATTTGAATGATGATTTGAAGGGAGTTGGGGAAAGCTGGGAAATATCCGGCGTAGAGAACAACGAATCTGTCGTAGCTAACGGCCCGGATAAAGGCCTTACACTGACCGATATGGTGAAAAAATACCGTGAGGAACTGGTAGGCGAAGCAAACTATGCCCGTTTTGGCATGAGTTTCCTTTGCTGATAAAGTTCATTGATGCGAAGCAAGACTTGTCTATACAGGTGCATCCCACTGATGAACTGGCTAAAAAACGCCACAACTCAAAAGGTAAAACTGAAATGTGGTATGTAGTGGGTGCTGACGAAGGAGCCAAACTGCGTTCGGGATTTTCTGAACAGATTACACCGAAAGAATATAAAGACCGCGTGCATAATAATACAATTACAGATGTTCTTCAGGAATATGAAATTCATCCGGGAGATGTTTTCTTCCTGCCTGCAGGGCGTATTCACAGTATTGGTGCCGGGGCATTTATTGCCGAAATTCAGCAGACGTCGGATATCACTTACCGTATTTATGATTTTAATCGTAAAGACGCTAATGGAAAACACGTGAATTGCATACCAGCCAGGCACTTGATGCGATCAATTATGAAGTGCTCGATGACTATCGTACCAAATATGAACCTTTGAAAGATGAACCGGTTGAGTTGGTGGCATGTCCTTATTTCACGACTTCGGTTTATGATATGAGTGAACAGATCAGCTGTGATTATTCGGAGCTGGATTCATTCGTAATCTTTATTTGTATAGAAGGCTCTTGCCTGATGACAGATAATGAAGGCAACGAAGTGCGACTGGGTGCAGGAGAAACTGTTTTGCTTCCTGCCACTACTCAGGAATTGACCATTGTGCCTCAAGAAGGGAATGTGAAGTTATTGGAAACATACGTGTAAGGACATTCTTCAACGTATTTATATTAGACGCCCGGATATGCAATGATGTATGTCCGGGTGTTTTTTTAATATCTTTTTCGGAAGAGTCCGCGAACTTTACGGATCATTTTCATACCCAGCATGACACCGTCAAAAATGGCCATACCGGTACTGAAAGAGCGCATTAACGCATTACCACCGGAGGCGGCAGGTGCAAGGGGGGCGAAAATTCGGCGGGTGGTATCCGCCATGGCTTGTTTCTGGTCACAGATTTCCTGCAACACTTCTTGTTTACGCTGAGCAATGTCTTCCAGCGTAATTTTCTTTGGAGTAGGTGTGCTGTTGTTCATTGCTTCATTTTTTATTGGAGTCGTTGAGAAATAGGTTTGCAAGGAAATTTACCATCGGCGAAATGATAAGTTGCCTGCGGAAAAAATAAATGATGGCAATCAATAAAACATTGATGCCTGCTATGATGCCGAAACTTACCATCAAACCGCCTACTAACGGCTCAAGAATATAAGCCAGGGCAAAAAGCAGATAAAACAGGGCTACCATACCTAAGATAGTGAGCACTAAAATCATTATTAACGTGGATAAGAGTATAGTTAACTTTTCCGTTAATTCCAGTTTGGTATATTCTTTCTGGAGTACAAGGAACTTCTTGAACTCAGCAAACAGCTGCTGGATATTTTCAATGCTTTTATCGTCTGTAAACATGATAGCTCTGTTTTGATCTTGTTCATTTAGTCAATTACTTCGCCTTTGATTTCAGCTGCAATTTCATCAACGAGGTTTTCCATTTCGTTACGATTCAGCTTGATACCTTTTTTGCGAAGAATCTCTGCGATTTTGTGACGAGTATCTTCTCCTTTTTCAGGAGCGAATAAAATACCCAGGGCTGCACCAACGGCTGCACCACCCAGAAAAGCTGCTAATACATTAAGTCCTTTCATAATCTTTTGTTTTTAAATGATCATATTACAAAGCTAACATTTTTATTGAAAACTTGTTCTGTTTGCCTTAATTTTTTTAGAAAAAAAATACTCAGCTTAAAATCAGAAGTAATCTTAATGTAAATGCCGGGCGGCGTTTGGGAGGATGTGCTGAAACTCTCATTCACCACAGATTATACAGGCCTATGCAGATAAATGTTATTAGTTATCAATAGATTAAGCTTGATCTGTACTACTCTGTGGTGAATGGTGGCATACCCTTCGGGCAGGATTGTTTTTGTCTGAATCCGAGAGTATCTATTTCCTTTTTTCCTGTTTGGTGGAAGACGGTTGATTTGTTTTTTGCTTTTTCCGTCTCCAGAAGTCGCCATTAGCCCGGCTCCCGCGGTATGTTTTGTTGGCTTTGGCTTTAACCTTGATTTCTTCCTGCTTTTCTTCCTGGGCCTTGATACCTTCGGTCGTGACAAACGGGTGGTCTTTTACCACCGGGATGTTTTTCCTATCAACTTTTGGATATCTTTTAAGTAGGGCAGTTCTTCTGATTCGCAGAAAGAGATGGCCACTCCTTCATGTCCGGCACGTCCGGTACGACCGATGCGGTGCACGTAAGTTTCCGGAACATTGGGCAACTCGTAATTGATTACGTGTGATAATTGGTCTACATCGATGCCGCGTGCAGCAATGTCGGTTGCTATCAAGGCGCGAAGGGTATGGTTCTTAAAATTGGTCAAAGCACGCTGGCGTGCATTTTGAGTTTTGTTACCATGTATCGCTTCAGCTCCGATACCGGCTTTAGTCAGTACACGTGCCAATTTGTCGGCTCCGTATTTTGTACGCGTAAAGATAAGTACCGACTCGATTGATGTATCTTTCAACAGATGGATCAGCAAGTCCTTTTTTTCTTTTTTCTCGACGAAATAGACCTGCTGTGAGATGATGTCCACAGTCGAAGAGGCCGGGGTCACTTCCACTTTCTCCGGTTTAGTCAACATCGAATTTGCCAACGTTTCTATTTCCGGTGGCATGGTCGCCGAAAAAAACAAAGTTTGTCTTCGGGCCGGTAGCAGTTTCAGGATGCGTTTGATGTCATGGATAAATCCCATGTCCAGCATACGGTCTGCTTCGTCCAATACAAAAAAATCAAGTGAACTCAGGGAGATAAATCCCTGTGATATCAAATCCAATAATCTGCCAGGAGTGGCAACCAGTATCTGAATACCGCTCCGTAGAGCGTCAGTCTGTGGTTTCTGTCCTACTCCTCCAAAGATTACGGCATGTTTCAGACCGGTATACCGTCCGTATGCTTCGAAACTTTCACCTATCTGAATTGCAAGTTCCCGGGTTGGCGTCAGCACAAGTGCCTTGATACCTTTACGATGGTCGGTTTTATACAATTTTTGCAAGATAGGGATAGAAAAAGCAGCTGTTTTACCGGTACCTGTTTGAGCACAACCTAATAAATCTTTTCCTTGAAGTAAAATGGGGATTGACTGTTCTTGTATTGGGGTGGGAGAGGTGTAACCCTCTTGTCTTAAAGCCTTTAAGATAGGCTCTATCAAATTCAAATTTTCAAATGTCATGTACAATAATTGAATGAGCCTCTCGGCTCTGTTATGTTATATAGCACAAAGATAGGGTAATCGTAAGACGTAAATCCTTTTTTCTGTAATGCTTTAATCTTATTTAACTAAGGTGAAGGGCATATCATCGGAGGTTTAAGCGTACTTTTGCCTTTCATTATATAAGTAATCTAAATTTGTATAAGAAGAAATGAAAGGTAAAATCGTTTTTATAACGGGAGCAAGCAGTGGCATTGGTGAAGGATGTGCGCGTAAGTTTGCTTCGCAAGGTTCGGATTTGATTCTGAATGCCCGTAACGTGGCAAAACTTGAAGAGTTGAAAGTAGAACTGGAAGCTAAATACGGAGTACGTATCTGCCTGTTGCCGTTTGATGTACGTGATCGGAATGCAGCGACCATGGCGCTGGCTTCTTTACCAGAAGAGTGGAAACGTATTGATGTATTGGTGAACAATGCCGGTCTTGTGATTGGTGTAGATAAAGAATTTGAGGAAACTTGGACGAATGGGATATTGGGATTGATACTAATATAAAAGCCTTGTTGGCTATGACGCGTATAGTGGTTCCCGGAATGGTGGAACGCGGACACGGGCATATCATCAATATCGGTTCGATAGCTGGTGATGCGGCTTATCCCGGCGGAAGCGTATATTGCGCCACTAAAGCCGCTGTCAAAGCACTTTCGGACGGTTTGCGTATTGATTTGGTAGATACTCCGCTTCGTGTGACAAACATAAAACCGGGAATGGTGGAAACTAATTTTACGGTTGTCCGTTATCGTGGAGATAAGGATGCTGCCGATGCTTTTTATAAGGGTATTCGTCCGTTGACTGGAGACGACATAGCTGAAACAGTTTATTATGCTGCCTCTGCTCCCGAACATATACAGATAGCAGAAGTGCTGGTGATGCCCACTTATCAGGCAACCGGTACGATTTCTTATAAGAAAAAAGACTGCTGAGGTATCTAAAAAAGTGTTTTTTAGGAAGATTGTTTTGTGGGGTGATAAAAATTCTATTATTTTGTCCCCTTCAAAAGAATGGATACAAGATTATTAACTAAATGTGTATAGATTATGAAAAAATTAGTAGTATTAGGATGGGCGTATGCGTTGCCTTGGCATTTGCTTCATGTAAATCCAGCGAAAGCGCTTATAAAAAGGCATACGAGAAAGCTAAACAACAGGAATTGGCTGAGCCTCAGGTAGAAGCTCCCGTAGAAGTTACTCCGGTAGTTGCTGCTCCGGTAGAAACTAAAAAGGCTGTTGATAATGCTGCAGGCGTTCGTCAGGAAAAGGTAACAGTTGTTTCAGGTGCTGATGGATTGAAAGATTATAGCGTAGTATGCGGTAGCTTCGGTTTGAAAGCAAATGCAGAAGGTCTGAAAGATTTTCTGGACAAAGAAGGTTATAATGCAACCATTGCTTTTAATGCTGAGACAGCTATGTATCGTGTGATTGTAAATACATTTGCCGATAGGGCTTCTGCTGCGCAGGCACGTGATGCTTTCAAGGCTAAATATCCTAGTAGAAAAGACTTCCAGGGCGCCTGGTTGTTATATAGAATCTATTAATAAAAAAATCTTTTTGGTAATTTCGGGAGTGACGGATGTTGTCTCCCGGTAAAGAAGGTATCCTGTGAAGGATGCCTTCTTTTTTGTTTCACCACTTGGGTAGATACACTTTTTATTGATAACATTAAAACAGGTTCTCAAAATATTATGTATCTTTGCGGCATGACAAATACTCTTAGATCGGATTTGGTTTTGTAAACAATCTGTTTTTTTGCAACAGATTGTCCTTTCGTCTTCTCTCGGAAAACTCTTTTCGGGAGCAATTCTTTATTATTATAATTCAAGTTTAATCTGCATGCAATGCTGAAAGTATTACTATGCTTTTCGTGTATGCGAAATATATTAAGATAATGAGTAACGAAAATAAAACAATTCACGATTTCGAACTTAATTTAATCTGCGATTTTTTTTCCAATATGGAACGACAGGGTCCCGGAAGTCCTGAGGTAACATTGAAAGCATTGAGTTTTATAGATAATCTCACTGAAAAATCCCTTATCGCCGATATCGGCTGTGGAACCGGAGGTCAGACCATGGTATTGGCCGGTCATGTGACGGGGCAGGTTACAGGACTCGATTTTCTTTCCGGCTTTATTGATATTTTCAATCGTAATGCAAGACAGTCGGGCTTGCAAAACAGGGTGACAGGCATTGTCGGTTCCATGGATGATCTTCCTTTCCGAAATGAAGAGTTAGACTTGATTTGGTCGGAAGGGGCTATCTATAATATTGGTTTTGAACGGGGATTGAATGAATGGCGTAAGTATTTGAAGAAAGGAGGGTATCTTGCAGTTTCTGAATGTTCATGGTTTACGGACGAACGTCCGGCGGAAATCAATGACTTCTGGATGGATGCATATCCCGAAATCGATACGATTCCTAATCAAGTAGCCAAAATTCACAAGGCAGGCTATCTTCCTGTCGCTACATTTATTCTGCCTGAAAATTGTTGGACAGATCATTACTTTACCCCCAAAGTTGCAGCTCAGAAGATTTTTTTAACTAAATATGCCGGAAATAAAATTGCTGAGGAATTTAGTATGCTTCAATCCATTGAAGAAGAACTGTACCATAAGTATAAAGAGTATTATGGCTATACATTTTTTATTGCAAAAAAGATAAGGCTGTAATTCTTTTCATGCCTATATAAACAGTTGTTTTAAGTAGGGCAGGGGAATCTGATCTAAAGGATATCGCCCTATAAGGCATCAAGCATATCTGTCGGTGCAAAGGTAAAGTCATAACTCTTTTCACCACGGAGTAACACAGAGTATCACAGAGTTTTTTTATTAATAATCAATAACTTAAAATCGGCTCTGTGTTACTCTGTGTCTCCTGTGGTGAGTTTTGACACATTTCTCCTTTAGTAAATAGGAATATGATTACTTTTTCTCACCGAACTCTTCCTGCTGTTGCTCTACTTCTTTTAGCTTGGCAGCATTTTCAGCTTTCTGTAGTCTTTCTTTTCCAATGCCGCCTCTGATTTTGGAGCCAGGGCGTTTGCTGCCTCTTGTCCGGTGAAGTTCGGAATAAGTGCTGACTCTTCCCGGTCGTATATCTGGGGGAAGTCTCCCGGTTTACTTTCCAATTCCAGCACGGCACTGCTTGGCATCTGCGAGCCTTCGAACAAGACACTGGCTGTGATTTTTATTTTTCCGGGTTTCAAAGTAGACTGAACTAATATCGGGGCTGTTCCCCAACGGATAGGGGCCGGGTTAGCCAAATTGCCTGCTCCGCCTAAAATACGTCCTTCACCTTCTATTTGAAATTTGATGGTATAGTTGTTTAAGCGTTTGATATTTCCATCTTTGTCGGCAACGGCAGCTATGACTGTGACGAAGTCAGAACCGTCGGCTTTCAGGTCTGTTCCTTCATTGTCTACCCAAAGGAGCAGCTTTTCGGGACGTCGTGCCGGAGCCACTTTGTGGGTAGCGACTACTTTACCGTCAATCAATCCTTCTGCCAATAAGTAAACGTCAGCTTGTTTACCTTGGCGTGAAAGTGCTTTATCTTTCATGAAGTCGTATACATTCTCGAATGTGATGACGGGGTGGGGCATTCCTTCTTTTTCCTGTTTATGTACATAGGTTTGCGTTTGTCCGCCTTTGAGATAAGTGAGTCTTACTTCGTCACAGTTCGAATAGACGGTGACATCTTTGCCGGAGAACGGTGTCATTTCATGGGCGATATAAACCATTGGACCGGTTTGGAAAAGGCGCTCTTCTTTTATGGGCGACCGTTGTGCCATAAACATGTAATAAGAATACTTCGGTTGGCGGAATACGTCCATGACACCTCCGTAGAAGGGATCGGGATGATAGCCGCGCTGATGATCGAACGAGTGCCAGAGGCAGCCTCCTACATGTTGCCGCGGAGTGCGGTAAAGAGCATCATAGCTGGTGTATTTGTAGGATGGACGGGCATAGTGCTGTGCTTGTATAAGCATGGCCTGCTCTCCCCAGTTGCGTGCTACGCGACTGGGAGAATTGTGCGAGTTCCAGTCATCCACATTGTCACCCCATTCACGTGTGAAGTAAGTCAGCTGTTTCTTGATATCGTTAGTCGAATAGGCTCCTCCGTCTCCATTGAGCGGATGGGTAAAAAGTATCTGGAAATGTTCTTTCCCTTTGGCTTCGCTATCGCATCCGCTATAACAATAGGGATATGGATATTCTGCCTCTACAATGTCATGTGCGTTCCGGGCGAAATCTGCCGGATACCATGTCTCGTTCAAGATCGGTTCCCACATCCATACGCAAGGATGATTGCGGTCTCGACGAACCAGGTTACGGATATCGCTGTATACCCGCTGTGCAAAGACCGGGGCATCATTCCAGAATTGCCAGCCCGGGGTATTGACGATTACAAATAATCCCAATTCATCACAAGCATCCATGAAGGCCGGGTCTTGCGGGCAGTGAGCATTACGAATTACTTTCATTCCGGCATCTCTCAGCTTTTTGGCATCCCGCCAGTGAATACTGTTAGGTACCGCATTGCCCACAATTGCGAAATCCTGGTGCCGGTTGGCTCCGATTAACGGAGCTTCATAAGGTTTACCGTTCAGCCAGAATCCATCTTCTCCTTTGAATTCGATACTGCGTATTCCGATCCGGCGCCGGTAACCATCTATCGGATTGCCCTTTTCGTCACGGATACGAACGATCAGGTTATATAATGCCGGATTTTCCGGACTCCATAGCATCGGACCCTTTACGGTCAGCTTATCTGATGAATAGGTTGATTTTCCGGGCTTGATCCGGATGACGGAGTTTAGAGAAGCCACTTGTTGTCCGTCCGGTTGCTGAAGTTCGTATTCGACTACACCTTTGAAAGCTTTTCTCCCGGAGTTGCGAATCTGTATTTTCAGTAATACTTCGGCAGAGTGGTCCGATACATTGTTATAAGCGACAAATAGTCCTCCGCCAGCTTCTTCGTTCTCATAATTCGGATCGGTGATGAATACCTGATTGTGTGCTATCAACCAGCAATCCCGATATATTCCTCCGAAATAAGTGAAGTCCAGCACTTCCTGTTGTTTTCCGGGAGGATAGTTGGGGTCATTGCTATTGTCAGCCCATACGGCGATCAGGTTTTCCTTTCCAAATTCCAATGCATCAGTTACATCGACGACCACCGGCAGATAACCACCGAAATGTTCGGCTAGCAATTTACCGTTTACGTATATTTTGCTTTTGCCCATAATTGCCTCAAAATGTAAAAAAAGTTTTTTACCTTTCAATGCCGCATCCGGTGTAAAGTGTTTGCGATACCAGACTTCGCCTTGGTAATTGATACAGCCGCTTGCTTCTGTAGGCAGATATTCGATACCATGAGGCAGAGAAACTACTGTCCATGACCGGTCGTCGAAATTTCCGGTTTCAGCTCCGGGGCAATTTCCTTTATAAAAACGCCATGCAGGATTCATGGAATAGACGTCTCGTCCGGAGTCTGCCAGCCGGAAAAATCCGGCAGTGGAGAATTCGGGTTGATGTGCCTTTATGCATAGCGGGGATAAAAGTAAACTGATGAATAACAGAATAATACTTTTCTTCATTGTGGTAGGGATTATGATTAGTTATTATTGATGGTTTTGAATAATTTTATAGTCCTTTTGATAGAATGATGTAAAGTTATGAAAAAAATATATTCGCAAGGATATGTGAATGCTTTGTATGCATAATCTGAAAGATTAATATAAAAACGGCATGACTTGAGATAATTTTATACTATTGGAAAAATATTGAAAGAGTATATGGTTACTTAAATAACAACTGTCTCTTTGGGAACCTGAGGAAGAAAAAACTCGAACGGAGAATGATTTGATATTCTATTTGTTTTGGAACCAGATATTTACAATTGTTTGTTTGAAGCTTTGGAAAGCTTAGGTTTAACATTGTGTTAAATCTGCTTCTTTACATTCAAAAGACTTGTTGTTTGAATGTAAAAGAGGTGTTATTTGTGTATAGAGAACCAATAATAGGGAGCAAAGACTTAACAATGTTAATTAGTGATGTACTCAACCGGCATCAGCGATGAAAGGTTTTTTAGAGTTTTGCCCTTTTCTACTAAAAGAAGTTATAATTAGCTGTTTAAAAACTTTTTAAAGAGATAAAGTTTTTACTTTTGTACCTCTATTAAATGGGGGATATTATGCCTTGTAGGAAACAAGGTCGTTAAAGCGTAATAAAATGGAACATAAATACTTATTTGTCGCTGTTGATGCAGCCCTGAAGGCGGGGGAGGAAATATTGTCTATTTATACCGATCCGGCTTCGGACTTCGAAATAGAGCGGAAAGCGGATCACTCTCCTTTGACTATTGCTGACCGGAAAGCACACGTAACAATTGCCACCATTCTGAACGAAACTCCTTTTCCCGTACTGAGCGAAGAGGGGAAACATTTAGAGTATGATACCCGTCGCAATTGGGATGTGATGTGGATTGTCGATCCATTGGATGGTACGAAAGAGTTTATCAAGCGAAACGGTGAGTTTACGGTAAATATTGCGTTAGTGAAAGCCGGAGTTCCCATTATCGGAGTGATTTATTTACCGGTCAAAAAAGAACTTTACTTTGCCGGTCAGGAAATCGGTGCCTACAAGCTGTCGGGCATTACGACTTTAGAAGACGATGCAACACTCGATAAGCTGGTAGCTGCTTCCGTACGGTTGCCGCAAGACCTGCAGCGGGATCGATTTGTAGTAGTGGCTTCCCGTTCACACCTGACTCCGGAGACCGAAGCGTACATTGATGCGGTGAAGCAAGAACACAAACATGTCGAGTTGATTTCCAGCGGCAGTTCTATTAAAATATGTTTGGTTGCCGAAGGTAAAGCGGATGTTTATCCCCGTTTTGCTCCTACGATGGAGTGGGATACTGCTGCCGGGCATGCCATTGCGCGCGCTGCGGGAATGGAAATTTATCAGGCGGATAAAAAAGATGTTCCTTTGCAGTATAATAAAGAAGATTTACTGAATCCCTGGTTTATTGTTGAGAAGAGAAGGTAAACCACTAATTGTTTGCGTTTATGACATTTGAAATTGCATTTGTGCTGTTATCCTTATTAGGGATGGTAATTGCTTTGATCTTGGACAAAATGCGTCCCGGCATGATACTTTTCTCTGTAGTGGTGTTGTTTCTCTGTGCGGGTATTTTGACTCCGAAGGAAATGCTCGAAGGATTCAGTAATAAAGGGATGATAACCGTGGCCCTGCTTTTTTTGGTCAGTGAAGGTATCAGGCAGTCGGGAGCGTTGGGGCAGGTTGTCAAGAAGTTGCTTCCTCAGAAACGGACGACGGTCTTCCGGGCACAATTACGCTTATTGCCTGCGGTCGCTTTTATTTCCGCTTTTCTGAACAATACTCCGGTAGTTGTCATTTTTGCCCCGATTATTAAACGATGGGCACGGACAGTCCATTTACCTGCCACTAAATTTCTAATTCCTCTTTCGTACGTAACTATATTGGGAGGTATCTGCACTTTGATCGGTACATCTACCAACCTGGTTGTGCATGGAATGATATTGGAATCCGGTCATGAAGGATTTACCATGTTCGAATTGGGCAAAGTGGGTATCTTTATTGCAATAGCCGGTATTATTTATCTGTTTGCTTTTTCTAAGAAACTGCTTCCGGATGCACGCCCCGATACAGCTGTGCCCGATGAAGAAGTAGAAGAAGGCGATAAGCTTCACCGCGTGGAGGCAGTACTTGGTGCCCGTTTCCCGGGTATCAACAAAACTTTGGGAGAGTTTAATTTTAAACGTCACTATGGTGCCGAAGTTAAAGAAATAAAGAAACGTAACGGACAGCGGTTCATCAACAACCTTGAAGAAGTGATCTTGCGTGAAGGAGATACGTTGGTGGTAATGGCGGATGACACGTTCATACCCACTTGGGGAGAATCTTCCGTGTTTGTGCTGTTGGCTAACGGAAATGATAATGAACCGATACCGGGAAAAGGAAAACGTTGGTTTGCATTGATTCTGCTGATCCTGATGATTGCCGGTGCTACTATCGGTGAGCTTCCGGTAGTGAAAGAAATGTTTCCGGACATGAAGTTGGATATGTTCTTCTTTGTTTCTGTCACTACCATTATCATGGCTTGGACTAAAATTTTTCCGGCACGTAAATACACTAAATATATTTCCTGGGATATCTTGATTACGATCGCTTGTGCTTTTGCTATCAGTAAAGCAATGGTAAATTCGGGTGTGGCCGATAAGGTTGCAGGATTTATAATCGGCATGAGCCATGACTATGGCCCGCATGTATTACTGGCAGTTTTATTTATTATCACCAATTTGTTTACGGAGCTGATAACAAACAATGCCGCTGCTGCATTGGCTTTTCCGTTGGCTCTGTCGCTTTCGGTCCAGTTGGGTGTCGACCCTACACCGTTCTTTGTGGTCATTTGTATGGCTGCATCTGCCAGTTTTTCTACACCGATCGGTTATCAGACAAATTTAATAGTACAGGGTATCGGCAACTATAAGTTTATGGATTTTGTCAGGATCGGATTGCCATTAAATCTTATAACATTCCTGATTTCCATATTTCTGATCCCTTTAATCTGGCCGTTTTAGTAATTGAAACAACATCTAACATATTATAATGGAAGAAAATAATAATATATATCCGATATTCGACCGGATGCTGACCCGGCAGGATAAAGAAGAACTCTTGAAACAGCGTGGTGTGATGATCTGGTTTACCGGGTTGAGCGGATCGGGTAAGAGTACCATTGCCATCGCTTTGGAACGCGAACTGCATAAACGCGGATTGTTGTGTCGTATCTTGGATGGAGATAACATCCGTACAGGCATCAACAATAATCTGGGCTTTTCCGAAACTGACCGGGTAGAAAACATACGCCGTATAGCCGAGGTTTCGAAACTTTTATTGATACAGGCATTATTACAATTGCTGCTTTCATCAGCCCTAACAACGATATCCGTGAGATGGCTGCCCGCATTGTCGGACCGGATGACTTTCTGGAAATATTTGTCAGCACTCCGCTCGCCGAATGTGAAAAGCGGGACGTAAAGGGATTGTATGCCAAAGCTCGTCGGGGAGAAATAAAAAACTTTACCGGAATATCCGCCCCTTTCGAAGCTCCCGAACATCCGGCTTTGTCACTTGACACTTCCGTATTGTCACTTGAGGAGTCTGTCAATCGATTGCTGGAAATTGTGTTGCCTCGGGTAAGCAGACATGAATAAAATATAGATGAAGAAATAATCATAAAAATGAAAGAAGAATATAAGTTAAGCCACTTGAAAGAACTCGAAGCCGAGTCTATCCATATTATCCGCGAAGTGGCGGCGGAGTTTGAGAATCCGGTCATGCTGTATAGCATCGGGAAGGATTCTTCGGTTATGGTACGCCTTGCCGAAAAAGCTTTTTATCCGGGCAAAGTACCGTTTCCTTTGATGCATATCGATTCAAAGTGGAAATTTAAGGAAATGATTCAGTTCCGTGACGAATATGCCAAAAAGTATGGCTGGAATCTGATTGTGGAAAGCAATATGGAAGCTTTTCATGCAGGGGTAGGGCCTTTTACGCATGGCAGTAAGGTGCATACAGACTTGATGAAAACACAGGCTTTGCTGCGTGCGTTGGATAAATATAAATTTGATGCTGCCTTCGGAGGTGCTCGCCGCGATGAAGAGAAATCGCGTGCTAAAGAGCGTATATTCTCTTTCCGTGATAAGTTCCATCAATGGGATCCCAAAAACCAGCGTCCCGAATTGTGGGATATCTACAATGCCCGTGTACATAAGGGTGAAAGTATACGTGTATTCCCGTTGAGTAACTGGACCGAACTGGATATCTGGCAGTACATTCGTTTGGAGAATATTCCGATTGTACCGTTGTATTATGCCAAAGAGCGTCCTGTGGTGCAGATGGACGGTAACTTGATTATGGCTGATGATGAACGTCTGCCGGAAAAATATCGTGATCAGATCGAAATGAAAATGGTACGTTTCCGTACATTGGGATGTTGGCCGTTGACCGGTGCTGTCGAAAGTGAGGCCGACACCATTGAGAAGATTGTTGAAGAGATGATGACTACCACTAAGAGCGAACGTACGACCCGTGTTATCGATTTCGACCAGGAAGGTAGCATGGAACAGAAGAAACGCGAAGGATATTTTTAAACATTACAACTATGGCAGATAAATTAGATATAAAAGCATTTCTGGATAAGGACGAACAGAAGGATTTGCTTCGTCTGTTGACAGCAGGTTCGGTAGATGACGGAAAGTCTACATTGATCGGACGTTTGCTGTTCGATAGCAAAAAATTGTATGAGGATCAGCTTGATGCATTGGAGCGTGATAGCAAGCGGTTGGGCAATGCCGGCGAACACATTGATTATGCCTTGTTGCTGGATGGCTTGAAAGCAGAGCGTGAACAGGGCATTACGATTGATGTGGCTTATCGCTACTTTTCTACCAATAACCGTAAATTTATCATTGCTGATACTCCGGGGCACGAACAGTATACCCGTAATATGATAACCGGCGGTTCGACCGCCAATCTGGCTATTATTCTGGTAGATGCCCGTATGGGAGTAATTACTCAGACAAGACGTCATACATTTCTGGTATCTCTGTTGGGAATCAAGCATGTAGTGTTGGCTGTCAACAAGATGGACCTGGTAGATTTTTCGGAAGAGCGTTTCAATGAGATTGTAGCAGAGTATAAGAAGTTTGTAGCTCCCTTGGGGATTCCCGATGTGACTTGTATTCCACTGTCCGCACTCGATGGAGACAATGTGGTGGATAAGTCGGAAAGAACTCCGTGGTATGAAGGACTTTCCTTGCTCGATTTTCTGGAAACAGTCCATATCGACAGCGATAATAACTTTAGTGATTTCCGCTTTCCGGTACAGTATGTACTTCGTCCGAACCTCGACTTCAGGGGATTCTGTGGTAAGGTGGCATCCGGAATCATACGCAAGGGAGACAAAGTAATGGCTTTGCCTTCCGGTAAAGTATCTCATGTGAAGAGTATCGTTACTTTTGATGGTGAGCTGGATTATGCTTTTCCCCCACAGTCGGTCACACTGACACTTGAAGACGAGATAGATGTCTCAAGAGGGGAAATGTTGGTTCATCCGGATAATTTGCCTGTTGTGGACCGTAATTTTGAAGCAATGTTGGTGTGGATGGATGAAGAACCGATGGATATCAACAAATCGTTCTTTATTAAGCAGACAACGAATGTCAGCCGCACGCGTATCGACAGCATAAAATATAAAGTGGATGTCAATACGATGGAACATTCGTCTGTTCCCTTTTTGTCTTTGAACGAAATTGCACGTGTGGTGTTTACTACAGCTAAAGAACTGTTCTTTGATCCGTACCGGAAGAATAAATCGTGCGGTTCGTTTATCCTGATCGATCCGATAACCAATAATACCAGTGCTGTGGGAATGATTATCGATCGTGTGGAAAAGAAAGACATGAATATTGCCGATGATTTTCCGGTTTTGAATCTGCCTGAACTGGGCATAGCTCCTGAACATTATGAAGCTATTGAGAAGGCGGTAAAATCATTAAGTGAACAAGGTTTCGAAGTCAGAATAGAGAAGTAAATGATTATTCGGTGTGCCGATATGCCTGCTGCATGCAGTTTGTCGGCACATTAACAATGAACACATTATTATGGGATTACTTGAATTTAACAAACTTCCGATAAATACTTTAGTAGGGGCAGACTGGCGGACATTTAAAGCTATTACCGGAGGAAGGGAGATCGATGCGGCTTATACAGGTAAATATCGTCTGACAAAGGCAGTTTGTCGCTTACTGTCTACTTTGGCTCCACTTCAGGATAAACGTTATGAGAAGCTGCTGGCAAATAAGCCGTTGGAACACGATCCGGTCTTTATCCTTGGTCACTGGCGTAGCGGAACTACTTTTGTACACAATGTTTTTTCGTGCGATTCACATTTTGGCTATAACACCACTTATCAGACTGTATTTCCGCATTTAATGATGTGGGGACAGCCATTCTTTAAAAAGAACATGAGTTGGCTGATGCCGGATAAGCGGCCAACGGATAATATGGAGCTGGCTGTCGATTTGCCGCAGGAGGAAGAGTTTGCCCTTGCCAACATGATGCCTTATACCTACTATAATTTCTGGTTCTTGCCAAGATATCAGCAGGAATATGCAGATAAATACTTGCTTTTCGATACTATCAGTGAAGCGGAATTGAAGGTTTTGAGGAGACTTTTACCAAATTGATTAAGATCTCTTTGAAGAATATGCAGGGTACTCAGTTTCTTAGCAAGAATCCCCCTCACACGGGACGCGTGAAGGAATTGGTAAAAATGTTCCCCAATGCGAAATTTATTTATCTGATGCGTAATCCGTATACTGTATTTGAGTCTACCCGTAGTTTCTTTACTAATACGATTCAACCCTTGAAGCTGCAGGATATCACTCCGGCTGAGTTGGAGAACAATATACTCTCTATTTATGCCAAATTGTATCATAAATACGAGGCCGATAAGCAATTCATTCCTGAAGGAAACCTGATGGAGGTGAAGTTTGAAGACTTTGAGGCAGACGCTATGGGAATGACTGAGAATATTTATCATGCTTTGGATATTCCGGGATTTGCCGAAGCGCGCGGCTCGATAGAGAAATATGTGGGAGGTAAAAAAGGATATAAAAAGAACAAATATAAGTACGATGACCGTACTGTGCAGTTAGTGCAAGATCATTGGGACTTTGCACTGAAACAATGGGATTATAGTTTATAAAAAAAGGAGGAAAAATGATTCAGAAGACATATCGCCTGTGGGTGGCAAGTCTGCTAACTTTGTGTTCAGCTTCTGCTGTAGCGCAGCGGAAAGTAGAGATACTCCCTTTGGGAATATGGATCAATGGGTGACGCGTGAAATAAAAGAGTCGGGCATTATTGGCGGAAATACCAAAAAAGTATATGCCATTGGCCCTACCGAAACCATTGTGGGTGCGAAGCCTTATGCAAATAAAGGTGGTTCACCCTGGGGAACTTCTAACGTAATGGCACGTGTGTCGGGTATTACCAAAACCAATACTTCGGTATTTCCCGAAACCAGAGGAGACGGTTTCTGTGCCCGTCTGGATACTCGTATGGAGAGTGTAAAAGTACTTGGTATTGTAGATATCACCGTACTTGCTGCCGGATCTATGTTTTTGGGAACGGTTCATGAACCGATTAAGAGTACCAAGAATCCGAATAAGATGTTGCAGATGGGAATACCGTTCACTGACCGTCCGTCGGCTATTCAGTTCGACTATAAAGTGAAAATGTCCGATCGTGAAAACCGTATACGTGCAACGGGATTCAGTAAGATAACGGATGTGCCGGGTAAGGATTTTCCGGCTGTTATTTTATTGCTACAGAAACGTTGGGAAGATGCCAAAGGCAATGTGTATGCTAAACGCATCGGGACAATGGTGAACTATTACTATCATTCGACTGATTGGAAAAATGGTTCAAAATACGATATCATGTATGGTGATATCACGAAAGATCCGGCGTATAAAGCACACATGATGCGACTTCAGGCCTCTGAATATTTTACGGTAAACAGTAAGGGCGAAAGTGTGCCGATTCATGAAGTGGCGTGGGGGGAAGCTGATGATGTGCCGACGCATATGATACTTCAGTTTACATCCAGTCATGGTGGTGCTTATATCGGTTCACCGGGAAATTCGCTCTACATTGACAATGTAAAACTGATCTATTAAGTCCCTGCTTAAATTTTTCTAGATTAAATTTTATATGGGTTTATTGACCCGTTTAGAGTTTCTTTCTGGTCTCTTTCCGGGTAAAATTTAAACAGGTTTTAAGTTGAGTTCAAGCTAACAGTAGTTATGGTAGCTTTATGTGGCAACCGGACTTTCAGCCTTAGGAATTAAGAGTTTAATATACTTTTCTATAAATCCGAATCTGGCTGCTGCGGTTTTGCCTGTCTGTGCAGTGTATCAATAACTACTATAACTACTGTTATGTCGACTTATTCTATTTTAATCTTAAATCGATTTGTCCATAGCAGGGCAGAGCCGTTCGAATCGACTGTGGCATTTAAGCTGAAATGGGAAAAGATTTCGGGTAGGAATTCCAATTGCATCAAGGTCGTACCATCTGCTCCGGCTTCAAACAGATGACTGATGTCCGAAGTGATAATCATAATTTCTCCTTCACGAAAAGTGATACTCTCATGATCCGGATGGAGAATGCAGCTTCCCTTTTTCACATAGTTTATTTCGATACGTAAATGCTGATGTGATCCATACATCTCACCGGGATGGAATGAAATGAAACGAAAAACGTCAGCCAGGCGCTTGGTTTTAATATTTTCTGTGATGCTTTCTAATAGTTCCCGAAGTGAATATTGCTCTGTCCGATTGTCCATGTTATCGCTTTAAGGTTTATATACCGGATATAGATTTACAATCTCTACTTTTTATAATAAAAACAAATGATGGATAAATTGGGGGGGATAATTTTCTTCTTTCAAATTCAGAAAGAACGTATAACAGTGATGGCGGAAGAGTAAAAAAGAGTGCGTCTCAGCGACGCACTCTTTAAAGTATAGAGCCAAAAACTTTCCCGCCCTATTGGGAATCGAAACCCTATTATTCTAAAATTACAACACGGTTCAGGAAGTTCTTGCCAAACATGTTGGCTGTTCCACCAAAACCGATGAGTTCCAGTTGATCTTTGCTTACGCCTTCTTTGATAAGAGCGTCATAAACGGCTTGAGCACGGGCCTCAGACAGTTTCTGGTTCCACTTGGCACTACCTGTAGCCTTATCTGCATAACCGGCTATTTTGTATTTCTTATCCGGGTTGGCTTTCAAGATCTTAGCGGCCAGTTGGATGTTAACCATACCATAGTCGTCGATCTTGGATTTACCAATCTGGAAGAAGACTGCGCGAGGGCCGGCTACTTCGATTTCTTTCACCACTTCTTTCGTTACAGGTTTTACGTTAGCCAGCGCGTTTTTGGCATCGGCTAAGTCCGATTGCGCCTTTGACAGTTCACTTCTGTAACGATTCAGCTCTTCGTTGATAGCGTTTTGGTCTACCTGTGCACCGCAAGACACGAATCTCTTGCCACCGAATGTGTAAGTCACACCTGCTGTCAGAGAAACAGCACCGTCAGTACGGGCAGAACTATAATGTCCGAAGAGAGAAGGAGAGACTTCACCTCTTGCTTCTACATTGATATCCAAATATTTGTTGATGTTGAATTGTCCCATCAAACCGACAGAACCATTAATCAGCGCATTCAGTTTATCTTGATTGCCATAGGCCTTGGCAAACGTAAGTCCCGGACCTGCGAATACGGATACAGTGAACAAGCGATCGGGATTATAGCCTCCGATAGCGTTTGACAAGTTGAACAATCCGTCGGCACGTAGAGTGAAGTATTTTTTATTCTTCATCTTATTGTATTCGCCTTCCGGCATTCCATATTCGGAGTATAATGTACTCCAACATCCTGCTACCTGGCCACGGATCCCCCAAATAGGGTCGAACAGTTTACCGACTGATGCGTGTATCAGTGGAGTTATGGCATGTCCAAAGCCATAATCAAAGTTGTCGGGGTTGACACATCCCTGTGCTCCTACACCCACGCTGATAAAGATATTATCTTTAGCTTTTTCGCTATAATAATGCTCTTTTGTCTGCGCTGAGGCTGAGACGGCTGCGCCTGTCAACAGTAAAGACAATATTGCTATTTTACTTTTCATGTTATTTCATTTTTTGTTTTAACTCTTTGTTTCGTTTTTGCTTTTTCATTCCATCTTTTCCGGACAAGCGGAACTGGAAAGTCAATCCACCTGTGAAATATTTCATTCTTTGGAGTTCCACTTGTGCATGCAAATGGTTGAAAAGCAAATAGGTGGCACCTAACGCAAAATCTTTCGAATCATATTCGGCAATTAATCTCAATTGCGGATGGAAAGACGGGTTATAACTGATACCTGCCGCGATCCCATTCAGTTTGTACTCTATCCTTTTGTTATAAAGATAGGAGAGGTGTACTCCCACTGTCTCTCTTCCTAATTGGACATGCCTGGTGGCTGCGATGTAGAAACGACTGAAGTATCCGTTACCTTCCGTCGGAGCCACAACTCCATTGCCGGACGAGGTAAAAGGATCGGAAGTGCCTACTACAACAGCGGGCATGTATTTCCAGAATTGCCCTTCTTTCAGTGCCCGTAATCTGAGAGAAAAATACCGGTCCTGATTCGTAAAGCCTGAGTAACCATAAGGTTTTAATCCAAGAGCTTCCGCCTTAAATAAAGTACAGGTATATGCTACTTCCATCCAAGGTAAAATGGTTACATTCAGGTAGTAATTGTACGTGTGGTAGTACCACGTTGGAGGAGTTATCTCCTTATTCATAAAGTTTGCACCCAGCATGACTGTTTTGTCCTTCTGCATTTCTGCCGAGGGAGCATGCAGCAATCCTGTAGTACCGTAGGTCAATTGAGCCGAAAGCATAAAGGGTATAGCTATAAATAGCGATACTATGAAGATTCGTTTTAAATTTACTGTATACATTCTCTACGCTTTCGGTTCAATGATTTCAATTACTACATTTTATTCTCTCGGTTATTCAGAGATGATAATACCACCACCGGCATTCAGGTCATCGCCGTGACCATGACCATGTCCATGACCGATCGCTTCAATCGTTCTAACAACTACTGAAGAAATCTTGCTGATTGTAACTTCAGCTGTTTTCTTTTCGATTGCTTTCGTTGCTTTATTGTAAACAGCAAACGGCAATACATAGGTAGTCTTGATAACGTTTCTTGTTACGTCGAATCCTGTCAACTGAGTATAAGCTGGTACTTCAAGTTCATATGTGAACTTTTTGTCTGTAAATGCAGCTCCCGGAGTAACATTGGCATTATCGTCTTTGATAGCTTCTTCCAAAGCTGCGCTGACCATCTTGATAGTAGTTGTAGTTAGTGTGGAATGTGCTTTCTTGATAATTTCTTCTACAGAAGCACCACCTTCGCACTTGATACCACCCTTCCAGTTGATTTCCATTTTTACTTTGGCAGTTTCACCTTCAGTGTAGCATGCTTTGTCGAATTTCATAGAATCCAAGGCTGCTTCAGCCGTAGCTTTGCTGTCGGCTTCTTCGAAACCGAATTTGAATTTAGAGAAGTGGTGAACATTGCCAACAAATACTCCGTTCTGGTAAGTAGCATAGTTTTCTTCAGCTTCCCAAGTATTAGTCTTTTCATTGAAGTAAAGAGTAGCCAATGCAACTTCAGGAGTTTCTCCTTGCGCTACGACAACTGCAGGAGTAAATTTCACTTCCATCGGAGTTACGAAAATAGTTCCGGTTGGAGTACCGTCGTATTCACGGACAGAAGCACCTTCTTTACCTTCGTCAGTACGGCTGATGTTCAGGGTGCTTGCTACGCCACTTGTAAAAATGATTATAGTGTTAGCCGGAAGAACGATTTCGTCAATAACGGTTTCTTCTTTATCATTATTAGTATCAATTACTTTAGATTCCAGTTTGAAGGTCGTTTCTTTCTCGATCGGAAGAACTGCTACCTTATCGATTTCTGTCAAAGTACCGTTGGCTACATATTTTTCCATAGTGTTAACCACCTGTTCTGCTTGTGCCGGAGTAATCTTGATGTCCGATCCAGCAGCTTCCAAAACCTTGTTAATTGATTCTTCTACAGCAGATTTACTTGGAACTTTTTCACCTTCTGCTTTTTCCGGTGCGGCTTCAACAGCATTCTCTGTTGGAACTTCAATCTCTACATTGCCACCGATAAATACATTATCGTCATCATTCGGTTTTTCTGTATCCGGTTTCAGTATCAGAGTTACATTGACTGTGGTGTTAGATACTTGGCCATTGTCTACCGGTGCTATAAATGCAGTATATACATAGATCTTATAGCTGTTATGACGGATTGTTACAGTTGCTTTAGTCAGACCTTTTACTTTGTCGGCAGGAATCTCGAATTTGTAGAAACCGTTGGAAGCAGTAGTTGTTACTTCGTATCCTGACATGTTCAGTGTTACTTCAGCCTTAGTAACCATGCCACCATCCTGATTGTAGATATTTCCTGCCAAATAGTATTTAGGGGCAACCTCTACTTCTTTTTTCTGCATAGCAACAGTTACCGAAGTTTTTGCAATGAAAATACCTTCACCTTCCGGCCCGGCTACTTCACTGATCACAACGTCGGCAGTAGCCGGTTTGTATCCGTCAGCAGTGATATATATAGTGTGCTGACCCAGACCTACATTGGACATAGTGAATTCGTTACCATTCTGAATGGTTGCTGTCAATATGCCTGGCATAGTTGCGGTTTTGATAGCTACAGGCTCACCGCTTTCCGCATCAAATACAGAACCTTCAATTTGATATTCTACATCTTTTGTCGGTTTTGTTTCTTTGCCTTTTCCATTTTAGCGTCGATGGTATAGGCTACGATAGAACCGTTTTCCTGTTTAGTAACGAATACCGAGCTTGTCACTGTTTTATAACCGCTCTTTGCAAAAGTTACTACGTTGGTTTCTCCCACTTTAGCTTCCAGAACATACTTACCGTCTGCTGCGGTAGTCATTGACTTTGAGTTTGTGACATTGGTTACTGTGACACCGTCCATTACAGCATTGCTTTCAGCATCTGTAACAATACCTGCTACTTGGTACGTCGTAGCTGTAGGGTCGGTCACTTTGGGAACATCAATCTCGTCTTTTTCGTAGCAACTTGCGAACATACCGCACATTGCCAACAGGGTTAGCGCTAACTTAGCGCCATTACCGAAAAGTTTACTTTTCATTTTCATCTCAATAAAATTAAAAATTTAATAATTCAGATTTTATAAAATATGGATTAAAACTATTGTTCTTCATTATGTTATCGTCAGGTGCTGAGCGATAAGTCTTATAGTAATATTGTTCATTTCCCGCATTATAAGACATTCCCATATTATTGGAAGGAGTGATCCGAGGAATATATCCTTTGCGTTTATATCGGTAAGGGGGTAAAGCTATTTGGAAACGGAATCCTCCATTGGCTTTCACGTCTTTGGCTTTCATTGCATAGAATCCAATGGAAGCATAGCGAAAATGCCGGATTGCTTCTACTCTAACTGCTTTCTCCTTTAATAGATATTGTTCAACTCTTGCATTTAATTCTACATTATAGCGTGGCCAATAAAAGCTTCCTCCCAATGACCATGTAGCCCGCATCTTTGTTCCATAATGCATAGTAAAACCTTCCCAATATCCTGTACCGGTATACCCGATGCGGCCTTCTATACTGAAACGTTCATCTTTAAAGTGGTGGATCAGGTTGAAGTCGATGCCATATCGGCTATTATTAAAGCTACCGATAGCCAATGTTGCCCAAAAATTATAGGGCAGACGGACTGTTTGCGATAGTTCAAGGAAACCCGGATGTAGTTTATCGTATCTGCTGGCATATCCGTCATTATATACCGGAATCACCATTTGAGCCGTGAATTTCATCCCTTTCCAGAAAGAGACTTCTATGGCGGGTGATAAATTGAAAAGCACTTGATAAATCTGTGTGATTACCAAGTTTTTTAGTGATAATTCCGGATATATTGTGATATCTACTTTATACAAAGAGCTATTTGCTTTTTTATTCCTTTTTACTTTGTTCCAGCTATTTCCCAGATTATAACTAACTTCCCAGTCTTGTCTGCTAATATTTACTGTACTATCTTTGAAAGATGGCTGATAATAAAGAGATATTTGCGGCACATTGTTATTCAAAACGATAATACGGCATGGCTTTCTTTCGGGTAATCAGTAGTTTGATTTGTAGAATATCACATCACTTACTTCGTTTCCTAATGTATTGATATACATTGGATTGATGTTTTAGTAGATTTTTCGGTTCTATTAGGACTTTGGCTGGTTGCTTCTATATGGAAGTATCTCTGTTACTGAGCTGCTACTTTAATTAAGATTCATAAAGAATCTTTGTTTTATTTATAATATTTTGGTTATCAGAATTATAGTGGATTTTGAAAACCGGTTTTTGTCTGATCGCTTTTTATTAGAAATCTTTTTTCATGGACTTTTGTTACCTGTTTGTTACTTATAACAGAATAATGTCTATATTTATAACTAAAAACATACAAACAAATAATATGAAAAAAGAAGTAAGGATTAAAGAACCGGTCAGGATCAGGACTAAACGTCTGTCGAACGGTTGTGAGTCTATATATTTAGATATTTATATGGATGGAAGAAGACGATATGAATTTTTAAAGCTATATATAATACCCGAGCATACACGGACGGATAAAGATTTAAATCAGAGCACCATGAAACTGGCCAGTGCAGTGAAGGCACAAAGGATTATAGAATTACAGAATGGAGTATACGGCTTTAACCATCAACAGGAAAAGAAAGATATAATGCTGATAGATTATATCAAGTATTTGGCAGACAAGGATATAGAAAAAACTTCAAGGAAAGTGTCTATGTATACACTGATATACCATCTTCAGCATTATGATAAGATGGGTATCAGACTCAGACAGGTAGATAAAAAGTATATACTTGGCTTTGTTGAATACTTGAAGACGGCAACTCAGAAACACTGTAAAAGTGTGAAGAATATAAGTGCCAATACTCAAGTTCATTATTATAAGGTTTTTCATCATTGCCTGAATAGTGCTGTAATTGATGAAATTATAACTTCAAATCCAATGGATAAGATAAAAATGAGGAAAAGCCTAAGCGGAGAAGGACTGAACGGGCATTTCTGACTATTGATGAATTGAAAATATTGTCACAAACAGATTTTCATAATGCGACTTTAAAAAAGGCTTTTCTATTCAGTTGTTTTTGTGGACTGAGACATAGTGATATAGTGGCACTTACATGGGGAAATCTGAAAAAGGGAAAAGTCGGTAAAATGGAGCTGCATATGACGCAACAGAAAACTCAGGAAATCCTCTCTCTTCCTCTGAGCAAGGAGGCTTTGAAACAACTTCCTGTCCGCGGAAAAGTACCTGATACAGAGAAAGTGTTCAAAGGTCTTATCAGTTTAGGAAGAACCAATGAAATATTACCCAAATGGGCTGCTAAAGCCGGTATTCAAAAGCATATTACTTTTCATTCGGCACGACATACCCATGCCACAATGATGATTACTCTCGGTGCCGATCTTTATACGGTATCTAAACTCTTGGGACATACCAATATTCAAACAACTCAGATTTATGCCAAGATAGTGGATGAAAGTAAAGAGAAGGCTATCGATTTAATTCCGGATATAACTTGAGAGGATGATGTATAGCAAGGTTAGATAGTTGCTAAAAAACGAATCTCAAAAAGATACAAGAGGCTAAGAAAATGCTACAAAAGAATTTTCGTTTTGTAATGTGTTGAAAATGAACGTTCTATATATTAATATCCTGCATTTACAAAGTTAACTTTAAACCTGTGTTAAAGTTAACTTTGTAAATGCAGGATATTAACTTCGTAGATGTATCAAGTTAACTTCGTAAATCGAGAAATATGATTATCTCTTTGGATGATTAACATTGTTAATGCAATAATTTCAATCTTTGTGTTATTATATATAAGAAATACATTATTATATGTATTGATGTTTTTTATCTATTTTTTATTTGGGTGGTTAATAAATATATATTTGGTTAGATTAGCTACTGCCTGATTTTACCGGAATTTAGTAAATTTGTAATATAGTAGATATACTATTGAAAATTTGATCTTACTATATAATACGATTTGATTTTATTAATTTGTTAGCCTTATAACTCTCTCTATTAGTGATTCTAAAATAGGAGGTGGATATTATTTAAGATTACAAGTGGGTTTTCTGGTCCATTTTTAAGCAAACAGGTATTTGGATGAAAAAAAACTGATACAAATGTGCGAAAAAACATGTAAAATTCTTTGGTATTATTAAAATTGTGTCTATTTTTGCACCATATTTTGCATCCATAAATTTAGATGCTTAAGTTATAAAGCAAACAAATGAATCACAAAGGCCCTTACATGAGGAAAAACATAACAATTGGCACTACTTTGCGCAGAATTTCACTCATATTATTCTGTTTACTTCCTTTGAAGGGGATTTGTCAAACAGGAGAGGCCACTGTTGACGCACTTGTTAAGATGGGATTTGAAAATGTAGGGTGGACAGAAGATACTGAAGAACGGGTTTTGTGATACAAAACTCAGCCTATCGCCTTGAGGAGTTGGAATAGGTAAAGCGGTTGATTTGATCCAGAAGATGGGTTTACCCGAAAATAAGCCATGTAGGTTAATAGTTTTAGACAATAATGTTCCTCAGATATCCCTCTATTATCAGCCGATGAAAGGAGATAGTATTGCTGAAGTCAGTCGGGCTGATTGGAGTGTAAGTTATGATTTGGGAGAAGGATGGAAACAAGCGAGACGGATTAAGAAGCAAAATAGCTCTTTGTTTAAAGTAGATATAGTGGTGTATCCGGAGTTGTTGTTTAGAAACTATATTTTATCTAAGGTCTATGAAATAGTGGTTAATGTTTCTCCTGCCATAGAAGTTTCTTTGTGGAAAGGAATGAAACTGACTGGACAAGTAATTTTTCCTATCTATAATGATTATGGACAAAGGTATAAGCAAATCCGTCCAGGTTTTGTGACTTTGTCGCAGACAGTACGTTTACCACAGCGTACATTCCTGACTGCTTCGGTCGGTTTTTTTAATAAATTTCGTTGGGGAGGAGATTTGAAAGCAAAGCACTTCTTTAAAGATGAGCGCTTTTCGGTAGATGCGCGTATCGGATATACCGGAAGAGGATACTTTGAAGATTGGGCTTTTATCATGGAACCAAATGGACCTTGACAGGTTCTATTGGGGCGAATTTCTATTGGCCAAAGTATAATACGCAGTTTAGTTTAAAGGGGGAAAGATATTTAGAAGGAGAGTATGGTGCACGTTTTGATATGATTCGTCATTTTCGATACGCTTCTATTGGCTTTTATGGAATGAAGGTGCAACATGCGGGTAACAAAGGGCTGAATGGCGGCTTCTTGTTCCAGATAGCATTGCCTCCGTATAAATATAAGAGAAAAGGTTATATCCCAAGAGTGATACCCAATAATTTCGGATTCCAATATAATGCGGGTAATGAGCGTATATATGGTAAAGGATATAGTCCTCAGGCAAGTGATAACGTGATGGAAAATAATAGTTTTAATCCATATTTTATAAAATCAGAATTATTAAATTTTTAATTTTATTGAGATGAAAATGAAAAGTAAATTTTTCGGTAATGGCGCTAAGTTAGCGTTAGCCGTTTTGGCAGTTTGCGGTACACTGTTTACAAGCTGCTATGAGAAAGCAGAAGTTGATCAAGCAACAAAACCAGCTGAAGCAAAGTATTATATTGCTGGTACGATTACTGATGCGACTACAGGCCAGGAATTGACTACTGCTAAAGTTACATTGGGTGATAAATCTGTCACTAGCTCTTTTAACGAGCAAGTTAATTACAAGGCAGAAGGTTATGCTTTAGTCGTTTCAGCAGACGGATACTATCCTGTTAAAAGACAAGTTTATCTGAATCAGGTAAGTGATGGTCAGACAAGTGTTGCTACTGTTAATGTTGCATTGGTTTCAGTTGAAGCCGCAGTTATTCCTCCGGTAGTTCCTCCGACAGATCCTGAGACTGACATCAATGAAGGAGAAGCAACTAAGGTTGCGGACAAGGCGGTAGAAGTAGCTAAACCTTCTGAATCAACTGTAACCGATATGCTTGCTGGTACTACAGCTACACCCGAAGAGAAAAAAGCATTGGATGAGACTCTTGAAATGGCAGGAGGAATGAAAGTTGGTGAAACTACTCCTGAAGTTCTTGCTGATGGTTCTATTCTTGCTATTACTCCGGTGAAATTTACGAATCCTATTCAGGATGCTCCGGCTATGGTTCCTTATTTCTATAATGAAGGTTGTGAACTAACAGGTGATGTAAAAGAAGTTGCTGCTCCTGTAACAAGAGCTGATGGTGCTGTTGCAGCTGATATTCAGAAAGCATTCTTATCAAACGCTGCTAAGGCTCTGAACATGAATGCAGGGTTTGTTCAGAAGATCGGTTATACTCGGATTAGTGTATTGAATGGTTATAGCATCTTGGGTTATACAATTAAAGGACAATTGGTTTCTAAGAAACTGACATTCTTGATCTCTGGCAAATATTATGAAGGTATCGTTTCTTATCAGAAGAGCGTAATGATCTATCCTAACTATTACAGCCACGATTCTCATGATTCTCATGATTCTCACGGTTTCAACCCGAATGCCGGTGGTGGATCTAACGACTAATCAGAGTAAAGTAATTGTTGAGAATTGAAAAGTACGAGTTGAACCGAAAGTATAGAAATTGCAGATAATGATGAAAAAGATATTTCTTATAGGCTTGTTCCTTTGCTGTCATTTGGCACTTTCGGCTCAGTTGACGTACGGAACTACCGGTCTGCTTCATGCCCCGTCAGCAGAGATGCAACGGGATAAGACGGTAATGATCGGTGGAAATTTTTTAAATAAGGAGATAACTCCTCCTACATGGGATTACCATACGTATAATTACTTTTTGAACGTAACTATCTTTCCCTGGCTGGAAATAGCTTATACATGTACGTTGTTTCAGTCGCAGACGATAGGGATTGATTGGAAGGTCGGAAAGAAGAAGTTTACGAATCAGGACAGGTATTTTTCTGCCCGTTTGCGAGTTTTGAAAGAAGGACAATTGTGGAAGTACATGCCGGCTGTTGTAGTGGGAACTTCGGATCCCTATACCGAGTCTGGCGATGGCCAAGTAGGTTCTGCTGATGGTAATGGCTATTTCTGCCGTTTTTATGTCGCAGCCACCAAGCATATCCCAATTGGAAAGGAGAAGATAGGTGTACATCTGTCATATCTGTACAATCGAAGAGTGGATTACCACTTGAATGGATTAGCCGGAGGTCTTACTTACGCTCCATCTTTTGCCCCCGATCTGACAGTAATCGCGGAATATGATGCGAAAGACTTTGCGTTTGGTGCTACCTATTTGCTTTTCAACCATTTGCATGCGCAGGTAGAATTGCAAAGAATGAAGTATTTTACCGGCGGACTTACTTATAAAATCTATTTGAAGTAAGCGAGTGGGTCGGAGCAAATAAGAAACTAAAAGAGTTGAAAATATTTAAAAACAAAAAACAATGAAAAGTAAATTAGTAATATTATCTTTATTGTTGGCCGGTGCTACTGCAGCTACTGCTCAGACTAAAGAGACGTTCTACAGCGAAAGCTTCAAGGACAATATCTTTGTGAGTGTAGGTGTTGGCGCTCAGGGTTGTGTAAACCCGGACAACTTTGATTATGGCTTTGGTAAAGCCATAACTCCGCTGATCAATGTGTCAGTTGGTAAACTGTTCAATCCGGTTTGGGGTATCCGTGGTCAGGTAGCCGGTGCATGGACTACTTTGTATTCTAACTATGGACAGCCTGCCGATACTTATATTAAGAGCAAGAATAAACATTACTTCACTATGCGTGCAGACGGTATGTTTAACTTGTCCAATGCTATTGGCGGTTACAACCCGGATCGTTTGTTCACCGTTTCTGTTTTTGCAGGTCCCGGTTTGACATTTGCCAAAGCTTATGGCGATCAGGATAAAGTAAATGCGTTGATTAACGGTTCTGTTGGTTTGGCTGGACAGTTCAATATCAACAAATACTTGGATATCAACATTGAAGCAAGAGGAGAAGTTTCTCCGTCTCCGTTTGGTAATATCAGCTCTGCCCATACCGATGGTGCTGTTTCTCTGACTGCTGGTGTGACTTACACTTTCGGTGGCAAGAGATTTGTTTCTTGTGGCTCTCAGGTAGATCAGAACGCTATCAACGAAGAGTTGAATCGTTACAGAAGCGAGTTGGCTAAAGCTCAGTCTGATCTGGCTGATGCTAAGAACGCACTGGCTAACGTGAAACCTGTAACCAAAGAAGTGGTGAAGGAAATCGAAGTAGCCGGACCTCGTGCTATCTTCTTCCAGATTGGTAAATCTAAGATCGATGATTATGGTATGGTTAACATACAGCTGGCTGCCAAGATCTTGAAGGCTAATCCGGATAAGAAATACAAGGTGGCAGGTTATGCAGATAAGGCTACCGGTAGCGCTAAGTGGAACCAGAAACTGTCTGAAGCTCGTGCACAGGCTGTTTATGATGCACTTATCAAAGAAGGTGTAAGCAAGGATCAGCTTGAACTCGTCGGCTTCGGTGGTACTGCCAATATGTTTGGCAAGAACTTCCTGAACCGCGTTGTGATTCTGGAATAATACAACTTTATAAGGACGATAGTCCGATAAATTTTAGAAAGGGTATCCGAACAACGGATACCCTTTTTGTTGCTTAAATAGGCGATAATCCAAATTTTAATCGTATTTTTGCAATCCAAATATGAGTAGAATAGTAGCAATAGATTACGGACGGAAACGTACAGGGATAGCTGTGAGTGATACGATGCAGATCATCGCTAACGGTTTGACAACTGTGCCTACACACGAGCTTCTGGATTTCATTACTAATTATGTGAAACAGGAATCGGTGGAACGTATTATTATAGGTCTGCCCAAGCAGATGAATAATGAGGTCTCTGAGAATATGAAGAATATAGAGCCTTTTGTGCGTTCGCTAAAAAAACGTTTGCCCGATATGCCTGTGGAGTATGTAGATGAACGTTTCACTTCTGTCCTCGCACATCGCACGATGCTTGAAGCCGGACTGAAGAAAAAAGACAGGCAAAACAAGGCATTGGTTGATGAGATTAGTGCAACTATTATTTTGCAATCTTATTTGGAAACTAAGCGTTTGTAAAAAGAGAGAATAATTAAAAAGAATAATTTTAAGATATGATTTTACCTATTTATGTATATGGTCAACCGGTTCTCAGACAGGTAGCGGAAGATATAACTGTGGACTATCCGAATCTGAAGGAACTGATTGAAAATATGTTTGAAACGATGGATCATGCTGACGGGGTAGGACTTGCCGCTCCTCAGATCGGTTTGCCTATTCGTGTCGTTGTTATTAATCTGGATGTGCTTTCTGAGGATTATCCCGAATATAAAGATTTTCGCAAGGCTTATATAAATGCCCATATTGATGTGGTAGAGGGTGAGGAAGTATCTATGGAGGAAGGTTGTCTCAGTTTGCCGGGTATTCACGAGTCTGTGAAGAGAGGCAGCAAGATACACGTAAGATATATGGATGAGAATTTTGTAGAACATAATGAGGTGGTAGAAGGATTTCTGGCACGGGTTATGCAACACGAGTTTGACCATTTGGATGGAAAAATGTTCATAGACCATATCTCTCCTCTGCGTAAGCAAATGATAAAAGGAAAATTGAACACGATGCTGAAAGGTAAAGCACGCAGTTCTTATAAAATGAAGCAGGTGAAGTGATATGCCTGACTCTTTGAAATAAAAGTAACGGGTAAAGTTGATCGTATCGATCAATTTTACCCGTTACTTTTTTAGGAAATATCCTGAGTATCTGTCCTGCTCGGAAGTGTTATGGTTGTTTTAAATATACTATCATCATTACCGGGTTATCGTCTTCATTCAATCCTTTTAATGGTTCGATTTGGAGGATGGAAGGAGTTTTTTCAGCCTTTTCAAGAAGTTCAGGAGCTTCCCATACATATAATAGCGTATGGCTGTCAAGTGCTGTTATCGGGCGTAATGGCAAACCTGGAGTTAAGTCATTCTTTATATGGCCTGTGGATACTTTAAAACAGTTTTTGGCCTTTTTATCGTAAATAGCCATTTGTCTTTCTTGCTCTTTCTCTCCTGCCCAATTAGAGTAAGGCATGAATATGTAAGAGTCAGTCTCTATGGTATTGTATTGGATGTAAGGAGCAGCTACTTCCTGAAAGCGCTTCCCATCGCCGTTCAGATATTCAAATCTGCACTCTATCGGTAAAGAGTACTTACCCATTTGGAATATATATCGAGGCTCCAAAGTTTCTTGGGTAATAGTAAATAGAGTATCGTTATAATATTCTTTATAACAGGTATGGCTTTTGTAATGGAACATATAACGATCTATGTCACTGCTGATCATCCAGCGATATTTACTATTTAAGTCAAATAGGTCCCAACGATTGAAAATTTTCAATGTGTCACCTTTCAGATTAGAAAGGTAAATACGTTCTTTACGTTTTCCGTTATTATTGCGCATGAATGTTGCAGCAATTGTATCCTGAACACGTAACATCGCAAACTCACTTACTTCTATATTAGGAACTTTCATTGCACGGATGAATTTACCTGTTTCCATAGAATAGATATTGATTTTCCCCGTAGTTGTTAACATGTAGACCAATCCTTTTTTTTCATCCACATCGATCTGCATGATCCAGTTAAACTCACCCGGTCCGCCGCCTTTGCGCCCCAGTGTCCGTATGAATTTACCATCTTTTGTGTACTGAAATAATTTATCGATCCATGGTAGGAAGAAATATTCTTTTGTCCGGATGATATTGCTTCCCTTTAACCCTCTTATCAGGCATTTATTGTTCGTTTCCAACGGGATGTACCGAATCGAATCGGCAATCTCACTCAATAGTATCTCTTGTTCTGTTTCGATGCCTGTTTCAAAAGGTACAATTTGTGGAAATTCGGGTTTAACGATTTGGACTGCGGTGTCAGACAACTGTCCGCTGTTCTTTTTTCCTCCGCAAGATAGTAGCAGAAAGGGTAGCAGTAAAAGAAGTGATTTTTGTCTCATGTTGATTATAATTAGGTGTATAAAAGGTATAATTCGCAATTAGTCTTTTTTATTCAGTGTTTTCCATCTTCGTATGATCTGATTCGTTTCTCAATTTATGTCTATGTTACAAACGTACGTAATAATCGTAATTAAATAAGGAATAGGTCGTTAATTCATGTTAAGGAGGGTTGGGAGGTACTGAATTTTTTTATCAAACGGACTTATAAAAAATCAAAAATATAAAAAGTTGCCCGTAATACCGGTTTAATAGATGAAAAGCATTACTTTTGCTCTACTTAAAAAGTAATCAAAAGCCGATGATTAAAAAGATATTAGCAGCATTATTGTTGTTTCCTACATTTGCATATGCTCAGATAAACACAGACAGGGTGATGATGATTGCCCGAAACGCGTTATACTTTGAGGACTATGTCCTTTCCATTCAGTATTTTAATCAGGTGATTAATGCGAAACCCTATTTGTATGAACCCTATTTTTTCAGGGGACTTGCCAAAATCAATCTGGATGATTACCAGGGGGCTGAAGCCGACTGCGATGCGGCTATCGACAGAAATCCTTTGTAGTGGGGGCTTATCAGATTCGTGGGTTGGCAAGAATTAAGCAGAATAAATACGATGGTGCAATTGAGGATTATAAAAAAGCGCTCCACTTTGATCCGGAGAATATTACTCTTTGGCACAATCTGACCTTATGCCATATACAAAAAGAGGATTACAAAGCTGCTGAAGATGATTTAGGCAAATTGCTTGCAGTCGCTCCGAAGTATACAAGGGCTTATTTGATGCGTGGAGAAGTCGCTTTGAAACAGCAGGATACGTTGCGTGCCCTGAATGACTTTAATACGGCCATTGAGATGGATAAATATGATCCTGATGCCTGGGCTTCCCGGGCCATCGTCAGGTTGCAGCAAGGGAAGTATGCCGAGGCTGAATCGGATTTAAATCACGCGACACATTTGAATGCTAAAAATGCCGGAAACTATATTAACCGTGCTTTGGCACGCTTCCACCAGAACAATCTGCGCGGTGCTATGAGTGACTATGACCTGGCTCTCGATATTGATCCGAACAACTTTATCGGACACTATAACCGGGGCTTGCTCCGGGCGCAGGTAGGGGACGACAACCGTGCTATCGAGGACTTTGATTTTGTACTTCAGATTGAACCGGACAATATGATGGCTACATTTAATCGCGGATTGCTTCGTGCCCAGACAGGTGACTACCGGGGCGCCATCAAGGATTATACAAAAGTGATCGATGTATATCCAAACTTCCTGGCAGGGTATTATCAGCGTGCCGAGGCACGGAGAAAGATTGGCGACCGCAAAGGTGCTGAAATGGATGAATTTAAAGTTATGAAAGCGCAACTCGATAAACAGAATGGCGTAAGCAATGCTGATAAATCGGTGGCAGACAATAAAAACGGTAATAACAAAGACGAGAATAAAACTCGTAAAAAGTCTGATAAGGATATGAATAATTATCGGAAAATCGTTATTGCAGATAATTCTGAGGTGGAACAAAAATATAAGAGTGACATTCGGGGCCGGGTACAGGATCGTAATGTGAATATTAAAATGGAACCGATGTACGCTCTCACTTACTACGAAAAGATGAGTGATGTGAAGCGGGCCGTGCATTATTATAAATACATTGATGATTTAAATCGTGCCGGTGTTTTACCCAAACGTCTGTATATCACTAATATGGAATCGCCACTTACCGAAGAACAGGTAAAGTTCCATTTTGCACTGATCGATACACATACATCGGCTATTGTTGAAAATCCCAAAGATGCGCGCACACGGTTTTCTCGTGCTCTCGACTTTTATCTGGTGCAGGACTTTGCCAGCTCTATTGAGGACTTGACTCAAGCCATTTTATTGGATGACAGTTTCTTCCCCGCTTATTTTATGCGTTCTTTGGTGCGTTGCAAGCAATTGGAATATCAAAAAGCGGAAGAAGCTAATGCCGCTTCGGCAACACCGGCCACATTGCCGGGTATTTCCGCTCCGCAAAAATCGGAAGTCAGTGCATTGGATTACGACATTGTGAAAAGTGACTTGGATCATGTGATCACTTTGGCTCCTGATTTTGTTTATGCTTATTATAATCGGGCAAATGTGTTGGCTATGCTGAAAGATTATCGTGCGGCGATTGCCGACTATGATAAAGCTATTGAATTGAACAAGGAGTTTGCGGAAGCTTATTTTAATCGTGGATTGACACATATTTTCTTGGGTAACAATAAAAACGGAATAGCTGACTTAAGTAAGGCCGGAGAGTTAGGTATTGTTTCAGCATATAATATTCTGAAACGATTTACAGAGGTGCCGGAATAACATTTTTAGACAAAAATAGTAAACTCAAAAAGAAATCCTTATTTTTGCGTGCAATAACGAAAAATATAACATAACATTATGATAAAAATAACATTTCCTGATGGCTCTGTTCGTGAGTATAACGAAGGAGTAAACGGACTGCAAATTGCAGAAAGTATCAGTTCGCGTTTGGCGCAAGACGTACTGGCGTGCGGAGTGAACGGTGAGATTTATGATTTAGGACGTCCCATCAATGAAGATGCTTCGGTAGTACTCTATAAGTGGGAAGATGAACAGGGAAAGCATGCTTTCTGGCACACGAGTGCCCACTTGTTGGCTGAAGCTTTACAGGAACTGTATCCGGGCATTCAGTTTGGTATCGGTCCGGCTATTGAAAACGGTTTCTACTATGATGTTGATCCGGGAGAGGCGGTCATCAAAGAGGCTGATCTGCCTGCTATTGAAGCGAAGATGGCTGAGTTGGTTGCAAAGAAAGAGGCTGTCGTGCGTCGGGATATTGCAAAAGGCGATGCTTTAAAGATGTTTGGCGACCGTGGAGAAACATATAAATGTGAGCTGATTTCCGAATTGGAAGACGGACATATAACTACATATACACAAGGTGATTTTACGGATCTTTGCCGTGGTCCTCACTTGATGACAACTGCTCCTATTAAGGCGATAAAGCTGACTTCTGTGGCAGGAGCTTACTGGCGTGGCCATGAAGATCGTAAGATGCTGACCCGTATATATGGTATCACTTTCCCGAAAAAGAAGATGCTGGATGAGTATCTGGCTTTAATGGAAGAAGCTAAAAAACGCGACCATCGTAAAATTGGTAAGGAGATGCAGTTGTTCATGTTCTCTGATACGGTGGGTAAAGGATTGCCTATGTGGTTGCCGAAAGGTACTGCTTTGCGTTTGCGCTTACAGGACTTCTTGCGCCGTATACAGACTCGTTATGACTATCAGGAGGTGATTACTCCGCCTATCGGTAACAAGCTGCTGTATGTGACTTCGGGACATTATGCGAAATACGGTAAAGATGCATTCCAGCCCATTCATACACCGGAAGAGGGTGAAGAATACTTCCTGAAGCCGATGAACTGTCCTCATCATTGTGAAATTTATAAGAATTTCCCGCGTTCGTATAAGGATTTGCCTTTACGTATTGCCGAATTCGGAACTGTTTGTCGGTACGAGCAGAGTGGTGAGCTTCACGGGTTGACTCGTGTGCGTAGTTTTACTCAGGATGATGCACATATTTTCTGTCGTCCGGATCAGGTGAAGGGAGAATTCCTCCGTGTAATGGACATTATTTCGATTGTGTTCCGTTCTATGGATTTCGATAACTTCGAAGCACAGATTTCTTTACGCGATAAAGTGAATCGTGAAAAATATATCGGTAGTGATGAAAACTGGGAAAAAGCCGAGCAGGCCATTATTGAAGCATGTGAGGAAAAAGGATTGAAGGCAAAGATAGAATATGGTGAAGCTGCTTTCTATGGCCCTAAATTGGATTTTATGGTGAAAGATGCCATCGGTCGCCGCTGGCAGTTAGGTACTATCCAGGTTGACTATAATTTGCCGGAGCGCTTCGAACTGGAATATATGGGATCGGATAATCAGAAACACCGTCCGGTAATGATTCACCGTGCTCCGTTTGGATCTATGGAACGCTTTGTCGCTGTATTGATTGAGCATACTGCCGGTAAATTCCCGTTGTGGTTGACTCCGGAACAGGTAGTTATTCTCCCGATTAGTGAAAAATTCAACGAATATGCAGAGAAAGTGAAAACTTATCTGAAGATGAAGGAAATTCGTGCTATTGTAGATGATCGTAATGAAAAAATCGGGCGTAAGATACGCGACAATGAGATGAAACGTATTCCGTATATGCTGATTGTCGGTGAGAAAGAAGCCGAAAATGGGGAAGTTTCTGTTCGTCGACAGGGCGAAGGGGACAAAGGAACCATGAAATTTGAAGAATTTGGTGAAATTTTGAACGAAGAAGTTCAGAATATGATAAATAAATGGTAACTTTGCGCCCAATTGTAAAAGCACAGCATTTTGGTAATGTTCTAAAGACAGCTTTTACTTTAATACATAATTAAATTTGGTAGACAATAAAAAACAAACTGGAAGTAAACGTTATTTAATGAAGAATGACAGCATGAAATCGCAATACCGGATCAATGAACAGATCCGTGCGAAAGAAGTCCGCATTGTAGGTGATGATGTAGAACCTAAAGTATATCCCATTTTTCAGGCTTTAAAATTGGCTGAAGAAAAAGAACTGGATCTCGTGGAGATTTCTCCCAATGCCCAACCACCTGTTTGTCGTATTATTGACTACTCTAAGTTTCTGTATCAGTTAAAGAAGCGTCAAAAAGAACAAAAGGCTAAGCAGGTAAAAGTAAATGTAAAAGAGATACGTTTTGGTCCGCAAACAGATGACCATGACTATAACTTTAAGTTGAAACATGCCAAAGGATTTTTGGAAGATGGTGACAAGGTGAAAGCTTATGTTTTCTTTAAAGGTCGTTCCATTCTTTTTAAAGAACAGGGTGAGGTGCTTTTGTTACGCTTTGCCAATGATCTGGAAGATTATGCAAAAGTAGACCAGTTGCCGGTGTTGGAAGGCAAACGTATGACCATTCAACTTTCTCCGAAAAAGAAAGAAAGTGCAACGAAAAAGCCTGCAACTCCCAAACCAGCTACTCCGGCTGCAGTAAAAGCTGAAAAACCGGCTGGAGATAATGAAGAGTAAGAAAAATGCGTAACGCGCAGGTATAGTGCGTTGCCATATCATTTAATAATTTAAAAACAATTAAGATGCCAAAGATGAAGACTAACTCCGGTTCTAAAAAAAGGTTTGCCCTTACCGGAACAGGTAAAATCAAAAGAAAGCACGCTTTTCACAGTCACATTTTGACTAAAAAGTCTAAGAAAAGAAAAAGAAACCTGTGCTACTCTACAACTGTTGATACAACAAATGTAAGCCAGGTTAAGGAACTCTTAGCTATGAAGTAATCAAAAGCGTACAAAGTATTATTAAAGTTATTAACCGAATGCTTTAGCTTTAAGTTCGTTACGTGAAGTAACGGCGCTAACATTCAAAAAAGAGAAAACTATGCCAAGATCAGTAAATCATGTTGCTTCAAAAGCAAGAAGAAAGAAAATTTTGAAATTGACCAGAGGTTACTTTGGTGCAAGAAAAAATGTATGGACCGTAGCTAAAAACACTTGGGAAAAGGGTTTGACTTATGCGTTCCGTGACCGTAGAAACAAGAAGAGAAACTTCCGTGCTCTTTGGATACAGCGTATCAACGCTGCTGCACGTCTGGAAGGAATGTCATATTCTAAACTGATGGGTGGTCTGCACAAAGCCGGTATTGAAATTAACCGTAAGGTTTTGGCTGACTTAGCTGTTAACCATCCGGAGGCTTTCAAGGCTGTGGTTGCTAAGGCTAAAGTTGCTTAAGTTTCAACAGTTTTAAGATTTAGAAAATGCCGGGTACAATAATGTATCCGGCATTTTTCGTCTTAAAGACTAAGTTTACATTTCAAAAAATAGTCTAAGAAAGAAACAAAATTTCGCTTTTCCTTGTTTATCTCACAAAAACTATCTATATTTGTTGTAGTAAAATATTAGCCGCATTGATTGGATCGGGAAACTCATCAATTAAACTGAAAACCGAGACAAGCTTCGCTTCTCAATGGCGGGCCACATCCTTCGGGATAACTTTATAGTCGGTGGATTACAAAGAGGACGGGCACTCAAATCATGTCATTCGGAGTTTCATCACATCATCGGTGCGGCTTTTTAAATAAAAGGAAGAGGGCGGTAATCATCTAAAGACTACCGTCCTTTTTTTATGCTGTTTTCTTTAATACATATACATTATAGTTATGATATTCTATTTTTCAGGAACTGGAAATTCTAAATGGATTGCGGAGCAGATCGCTAAGGCACAAAACGAAGTGCTTGTTTTTATGCCGAATGCCATCAGAGACGGAATAGAAGAGTTTGTGTTGGCGGATGATGAAAAAGTAGGTTTTGTTTTCCCTGTTTATTCATGGGGACCTCCGTTGAGCGTATTGCGGTTCTTGGATTGGATTACTTTATCTAATTATCATTCTCAATACGTCTTTTTTGTCTGTTCCTGCGGAGATGATACAGGGCTGACGGAAGAACTCTTTCGCCGGGCATTGTCTCGTAAAGGAATGGAGTGTAATGCCGGTTTTTCAGTGGCTATGCCTAATAATTATGTTTTGCTTCCCGGATTTGATGTGGATAAGAAGGAACTGGAGAAAAAGAAGTTGGATGAAGCAGTTGGCAGGGTAGAAGAGATTAATGATTCGATAACCGGAAAGAAAATAGGTTTTCATTGTAATGAGGGAAGTTTTCCATGGTTTAAAACCAAAGTACTCAATCCGCTCTTTAATCGTTTTATGACCTCGGCAAAACCATTTTACGCCACTGATGATTGTATCGGGTGTAAACGTTGTGAAAGGATATGTCCGGTTGGGAACGTGGTGATGATAGGGTGGAGGCCTGTGTGGGGAATGGATTGTACATCCTGCCTGGCTTGCTATCATGTTTGTCCGAAGCATGCTGTGCAGTACGGAAGGAGGACTAAACGTAAAGGACAGTATTTAAATCCCAATGTGAGTATTTCACATGAGGCGGCCGCCCAATAGTAATAAGCGTATTGATAGTGAAAAACCTTTGTATGATCTGTTTAGAGAAAATACAAAGGTTTCTTTGGATAGTTAATCTTTTATTGTAATCCGGCAATTGGATAAATCTTCGATGATGGCAAGAGACTCTACTCTTACTCCTCTTTCTTCAAGTGTTTTACGCCCATTTTGAAATGCTTTTTCAATGATGAATCCCATTCCAACCAGATTTGCACCGGACTGTTTGATCAAATCAATGACACCTAAAGCGGCGTTTCCATAAGCTAAAAAATCATCGACGAATAATACGTTGTCTTTCGGAGTGAGGAAGTCGGAACTGATGACTACTTCATAATCACGGTCTTTGGTGAAAGAGTGTACTGTGGTACTTAGCGCATTCTGAATTGTTCTGGGCGATTTTTTTTTGGCAAAAACGACTGGCAAGTCCATTAAATATCCCGTCATTATGGCCGGAGCTATTCCGCTGGCTTCAATGGTCATGATCTTATTGACGTTTGTCCCTGCAAAGAGACGTACGAATTCTACGCCAATTGACTTCATTAGCACTGGGTCCATCTGGTGGTTGATGAAACTGTCTACTTTGAGAATTCCCCCCTCATAACATTTTCCGTCCTGTAGGATTCTTTTTTTTAATAATTGCATGATTTATAATGATAAATTTAATGTGCCTAATATACCAATGTATTTATGAATGGTGTACATTGGTATATTTAGGTTCATTGAATGATTATTTATTGTTTCTCAGATCTTTTACTCTGACAGCTTTGCCTTCGCTCTGAGGTAAAGAGCCTTTTTTTACCAACTTGAGTTTAGGTGTAACAAGTATCTCGTCTTTTAGCTGGCGGGTAATGTCTTTGCGTATCTTTTCCAGTTCGATATAATTGTCGGTAGAAAGATCACTCAGTTCTACTTCTACAATCATCTCGTCTTGATTGTTCACAGTTTCGAGCGTAATGAGATAATTGCTTCCTAGTTCGGGGAATTGTACCAATATCTTTTCTACTTGCATGGGGAATATATTTACTCCCTTGATAATGAACATATCATCACTACGGCCTTTAATACGGTCTATCCGGATATGGGTACGGCCACAAGGACAGTTTCCCGGTAAAATGCGGGTAAGGTCACGTGTGCGATAGCGTATTAGTGGCATCATTTCACGATCAAGAGTAGTGAGTACAAGTTCACCGATTTCTCCTTCGGGTACAGGTTCACCTGTCTCGGGATTAATGATTTCCACATAATAGCAATCTTCCCAAAAATGCATGCCATTCTGCTCGGTACATTCAAATGCAACACCCGGACCATTCATCTCAGTCATGCCAAAGCTATTGTATGCTTTCACGCCAAGCATGCGTTCGATCTTTTTCCGCTGTTCGTCTGTATGCGGTTCAGCACCGATTACGAGCGTTTTAAGGGTGGTACTGCGCGGATCGATACCTTCCTCCTGAAAAACTTCGGCCAGGCGGATGGCGTAGCTGGGGATCGCATGCAAAGCTGTTGTCTTAAAGTCGGTGATAAACTTGATCTGACGCTTACTGTTGCCGGCAGCAGCGGGTACGGTCAATGCTCCCAGTCGTTCGGCTCCGTATTGGAATCCCAGTCCGCCGGTAAACATACCATAACCTGAACTGTTTTGAAAAACATCCGTATTACGTATACCTACACAATATAAGCATCGCGCAACCAGATTGGCCCATGAATCTAAGTCATGCTGTGAATGGACAATGACTGTCGGTGTTCCCGTTGTGCCGCTTGAAGAGTGGATGCGTACTCCGTCTTCTTTCATATTTCCTGCAACAAGTCCGAAAGGATAATTTGCCCGCATATCCGCCTTTGTGGTAAAAGGCAATTTACGGATGTCGTCTAGAGACTGGATACTCTCCGGAGTAATGCCATGCTCTTGAAATACTTTCTTATAATAAGGGGCATTGGCTGCTATATTTATTGTTTTTTTAAGCCGTTGGAGTTGTAATTCCTGTAGCTTCTTGCGACTCATGGTCTCTATCTCTTCTTCCCAATATTTTGTATTCATGGCTTCTGATATTTATTTAGATAGGGGGGATAATATATCAAGGTGATAATGCGACGATTGTTTCAATCACATTATCACCTTTTCCCATATTCAATTATCTCTGGTTATTTCATCGTTTTTTCTGCGATCTCTTTTCCGGCGGCCAAAGCTTTTAAATTCAATTCGACTATTGCATCGCCTTTCCGCTGGAATATTTCACGGATACTATCTTGTATCTTTTCATAATCAATGCCTAAAAACGGGATAGTGGCACCTAATAGAACGATGTTGGCAACTCGTGTAGACCCTAATTCTTTAGCTACTTTATCTACGTTCAATACGACTTTGTGTGGCAGTTTATTAATTTCTGCCATAACATCTGATTCAGCCGGATAATTGGGGATATTAACGAACGGAGTTTCATTCGTGACCAACCAACCCTCATGACCGAGGTAGGGCAGATATCTGAGTCCTTCCATGGGTTCGAGTGAAATGATTAAATCGCATTTACCCGAAGGAATCAAGTCGGAAGCAATGGGCTGATCGCTTATTCGGAGATTTGACTGTACATCTCCACCTCTCTGGCTCATGCCGTGTACTTCTGCCTGTTTCATATACAGACCATCTTTAAGAGCGGCCTTTCCGATTACTGTGGCGATAGACAGGATGCCTTGTCCGCCTACACCTGATAATATGATATCTTTTTTCATGGCTTACTTACTTCTTTTTTTACGTGCTAATGTTTGTATACACTCTCTGCGCGGGATGATAACGGATACTCCTTTATAATTAATTTCTTCGCGTATGATTTGCTTCATCTCTTCATAGTTCTTTTTCAATGGAACTACTACGCGAATGTGAGCCGGATCTACACCTAATCCGGCGCAAATGGCTTCAAGGCGACCTGTGCCGGCAGAATCTTGTCCACCGGTCATTGCTGTTGTTTCGTTGTCCGAAATGACGATGGTAACATTGGCATTTTCGTTGACACAGTCCAATAGTCCGGTCATGCCCGAATGAGTAAAAGTTGAGTCTCCGATTACGGCAACAGCAGGATGGAGTCCTCCATCGGAGGCACCCTTGGCCATGGTAATAGAGGCTCCCATGTCCACACATGAATTGATTGCGTTGAATGGGGCGTTTGCTCCTAAAGTGTAGCAACCGATATCGCTGAAAACTTTGTGAGTGGGGTATTCTTCTTTTAGCACTTGAGTCAGTGTAATATACATGTCTCGGTGGCCGCACCCTTCACACAATGCCGGCGGACGCATTTCTACAATATTCGGAACATTGAATTCCGAGCTGTTCTCTTTGCCGAGCGCACGTGCAACCGTGTCCGGATTCAATTCACCGTCTTGTGATAATGTACCGTCAAGACGGCCTTTTACTTTTAATCCGATACCCAGATATCCTTTCAATTGTTTTTCAACAAATGGTTGTCCGTCTTCTAAAACAAGGATTTCGTCGCAAGCGTCGATTAATTGCATCAATTGTTTCTTGGGAAGCGGATATTGTCCAACTTTTAATACCGGATATTCGCAACCTTCCGGATAATTCTCCATTAGATAGTTGTAACCGATTCCACAAGCTACAATACCAGTTTTCTTATTGGGGCCATCGATATATCTGTTATATGGTGACTCTTCTGATGCTTTGATGAATTCTTCCTGGCGTGTGAGTAGTACTTTATAACGTTTGCGTGCGTTGCCCGGGAGCAGGATAAATTGGCGCGGGTCTTCGCTGAACGAAATTTCGTTTTGTGGCTTTTGTGCTTTGTTTTCTACACCTGAACGAGAGTGAGCCAGACGTGTCACCATACGCATTAGTATCGGTTCACCTATCTTTTCAGAAAACTCAAAACCGTTGTACACCATGTCATAAGCTTCCTGCTGGTTGCTCGGTTCGTACATCGGGATCAAAGAGAAATCGCCATAAAAACGGCTATCCTGTTCGTTTTGCGATGAATGCATGCTGGGGTCATCTGCTGCTACTACAATTAGTCCGCCTTTTACACCTGTGATGGCCGAATTGATAAAACAGTCGGCAGCTACGTTCATTCCTACATGTTTCATGCAGACTAATGCACGTTTGCCAACAAAAGACATACCTAAGGCAGCTTCCATTGCCGTCTTTTCGTTGGCACACCAACGGTTGTGTATGTTACGCTCGCTCGTAATAGGAGCCATTTGAATATATTCGGTAATTTCAGTAGATGGAGTGCCGGGATAAGCGTAAACGCCTGAAAGTCCGGCATCCAATGCTGCTTGCGCAATGGCTTCGTCGCCAAGTAAGAGTTGTTTGCTCATATCTTATTTTCTTTTGGTGTTAATCACGTATTTTGTTATAATATCGGGCAAAGATACATTTTTAAGATCATTTTATCACGGGATTACTTAAAAATCTTTCTTTCATTCAGCGCTTTCCAGTATTTTCTTGCATTAACCATATGATCTGCATAGTTGGAGGCAAAATTATGCGTACCGGAGAAATCTTCTTTTGCGCACATATAGATATAGTTATGCTTTACATAATTCAAGACACTGTCCAGCCCTTTGGGTGATGGTATCCGGATAGGGCCCGGAGGCAGTCCCGCATTCAGGTAAGTGTTATAGGGAGACTGTACGTCTAAGTGTTGATTGGTGATTCTGCGTAACCCGAAATCTTGTAGTGCGAATTTGATAGTCGGGTCGGCTTGCAGGGGCATGCCGGCATGTAATCGGTTGATGTACAATCCTGCAACCATAGGCTTTTCTGCATTGTTGTTGGTTTCTTCTTCTACGATGGAGGCCAGCGTGCAAACTTCTTCAGGAGTCATCCCTATTGCTTGGGCCTTTGAGAGTCGGTCTTTGTTCCAAAATTTATCATGCTCTTTCTTCATTCGGGCTAAAAAGTCTGCTGCACTGACATCCCAATATACCTGATATGTTTCGGGAATAAATAAGCAGGGGATGGTGGCTTCTGTGTATCCCATTTTTTCCAGAAAAATAGAGTCGTATAGTGCCATGGCAATTTCAGCGGAATCTATCATTAACTGTTTCCCTACGCTGCGGACTAATCTGTCAAGTGTTCGGACACTTCCAATTGTCAGGTTGACAGGAGTTTGATAGCCTCTTGATAATCTACTGTATAATTGATAAGTGTTATCTCCGGGTTTGATGGCGTAACGTCCGGTATGGATATTTTTACTATATTCACGGAAATGGGACATCCATTTGAAGCCATTAAAGCTATGAGGGTTTCCTTGCTTTCTTATTTTATTGAAGATGGAGTCTGTAGTATCATCGCGGTCTATATAGATATAAGTTGTCTTACTTGGATGAAACTGGGGTAAAATAGGTAGTAATAGACTGTTCCTGTACCGGCGATACAAATGAAGAAAAAAGTAGCCAGTATGCTGAGAAATATTTTCTTTCTTTTCTTATTCATATAGAATATCTAATGGTTATAAAATCGTGCCAAAGTTAAGAAGATTTCAATGATGATTGCTCTTGGATAATAAATGTTTTCTATCTGTTTAGTTATTATTTGCTTTTGGGGACTGTTGGTTTTTTCAATTCTTATCTTTCAATTGATGTGTTTGGGTTTAGATGCTCCATAAGGTGGTATCTATCCGACTTTCTATTTCATTTTCTAAAGAATCGGGGAGTGAAGAAAAGAAATCCAGTCCGGTGAGTTGTTCAATGCTGTCAATAGAGACGGCATAATTTCGTAAAGGTGCTATTGCGCGTTCATTCTTAAAAATAAATCCGATAGCTTTGGGAGTGGAGCCGTGAAGAGAGAGAATGACCTTAAAGAACTTTGATGGAACAGTCACCCGGCTTTTGCCGATTACCGGAGATTTTTTATTCGTGACCGGGCCGCAAATAATAAGGATTGCGCTATCGGCTACAGCCCATTCGCGGACCTTGTCCTCCAGTGTTTTCCATTTCCGACGGTTAAGTTCGGGATGTTGCGGACATACATTGCTGAAATAAAAGGATTCTTTCATGGCTTCATTACTCCATTTCATGTCGGCAGCAGGTGCCATATGACCTTTGTCAAATCCGGAACGGGAATAATCAGAATTGTTTGCCATACCTCCTTTCACGACAGGATCGGCGATGAATCGTTCGTTTCTTTTTATATTCCCTTGTGTCTTTTGCTTGGTGAGTTCGTAAGCTACCCAATTGGGGATCTTTTTATCCTTATTATAAGACACAGTATAACCTTTGTGATGAATTATCTGCTCTGTTAATGGGAATTGGGAAACCGGAACCTTCAGATTTTCATCGTGAGAATAATTGGGACGTGCAACATTCGGTCTTGATACTTTGGTTGCCTGAAAGAATACAGCTTGAATTTCCGGTGTGCAGAGATAGACTCCGTAGATTAATGGTAAAATCGCAAATAGAGCTATTATCCAAAAGCTCTTAAACGAATTGTGGTGTTGCTTTTTAGATGGTCTTTTTCGCTTATTTTTCATGATATTGAAAATTTAAAGCCGGGCGTTTCGAATAATATATTGAGCGAGTCATTGTTGACACTCTCAGAATAACTATTGGGGGTGATTTTTGTCGCATCAAAATTAATCAATCGATCAAGAAGTAGCAAATTAAACAGGTAGAATTATGAAAGCGGCCATTGATTACAAAAAAGCAAATAGTGCACTAATCGGCGTTGACACATTCGAGGGTATATTGGGTTATATTGTAGCGACAGTTATTTCAAATAAGAATATTCAAGCTCATGAAAGGAGCGGGAAGATATATGAATGAATTTGATTATATGGAAGTATAGCATAAAACGAGGAACTAATAGAATATAGTTATCTGCCTGCAAATGATACCGCCTTTGTAAAACTTTTACGCAGACGGTTTATGCATTAGCGGATATTATGACTCTGTTTGAACTTTTTTTGAATAAACTTTTATATAGATTTTATCGATCTGTTTTGAGTTCCTTTTCGATTTATTCCCTCGTTTTTATTCGTCACATAACCCGCTATGCAGCTCACAAAACGGGAAAATATCTTCGAAAACAAATCTCAAAACAGCTTCGAGCGAAATTTAAACAGACCTCAAAGAGCAACGATTTTTTCAGCGAATGGCTTCCAGGCTTTGTTCTGCTTGTATGTTTCGACAAGGTTTTGGGGAACTCTTATCTTTTGAATTCCTGGCGGTACGGGGTAATAGTCGGCAGTAACCATCGTAGGCGACATTAATGAAATTTCGTCCAGCGAAACAGCATTTCCGAAAGCATTGAAGTCTAATGCCTTCACACTTGCGGGTAAAATAAGAGTTTTTACTTGACACTTGTTCAGAGCACTTATTCCTATTTTAACTATGCTTGCGGGAATTTTAAGAACAGTGAGTTTAGGAGAATGGTTAAAACATTCGCTCACTATTGCTGCCGTCCTGTCAACAGGCGAAGGTGTTGTCCGGGTTCCGTAAGTTTCGATGGTAGTAAGTTCGGGACAGCTGTAGAAAGAGCGGTCAATGTGGTAAATAGTATTCGGAAGGGTTACTTTCTGAATGGAACTGCCGGAAAAGGCCTCCAGGTCAATCACTTCACTTCCTTCGGGCAGAGTCAATTCTTTCAAGTTCTTTGTCTCTATGAAAGCCGATGCACCTACAATCTTAAAAGTGGAAGGCAAAGATATAGAAGATATACCGGATTTCCCGAAAGCTCCGTTCTGTAGTTCTTTGACGGAAGTATGGCTTATGTCGATAACATTCAGATCAGTACACCCGTAAAATGCCTCCTTTCCAACAATTTCCAAAGAAGCAGGCAGTGCTATTTTTTATTCCGGAAAATAAAAGGCCTCTTCCGGCAATTCCTTAATCGATGTGTGGCTTAAATCGACGATTTTCAGATTTCTGCAATAAGCAAATGCTGCCTGCTCAATCGTACTCAAAGAGGCAGGGCACAGAAGTTCACTCGCTTTGATATTCTTATTTTCAAAGGCCTTTGATCCTATTGTGCGAATACCATCCGGGAAGGTTATTGATGTAAAGTCGGAATCAATGACACTTACAACTTTATCTCCGTCTACTTTTACAGGTAATATTTGCACATCAAAAGATACTTGTTTACCATCCAATTCAAGTGTCACTATTTGAAGTTGTGCCGGTACGGAAGAATTGAAACCTTGTACCCAATCAGCAGATGGAGCTGAATTTTCTTTTATCGTACCATCGGCATAGTTTATTTCAAGTACCATATTACTGAGGGAGAGAGGCTCTCCCAATGTATATACGGTTTTTGAAGGTAAAGTCTTAATTGAAATCGCTTGAATATCATTAATCAGCACTTGTATTTTAAAAGTAACGGTAAAACTGCCTTTGTGTACCTCTAAAATCTGATCGTTTTCGGGTACCGTACTGTTGAATCCAGTGACTTCGTCTTTTTTTACAGGAACTATTTCAGACGTTTCGTTTGAATAAAATACTTTCAATGTCATATCGGATACATCCAATTCTTCTCCTATGAAATATATTCTTTTTCCAGGTAGTTTATCAATCTCGATTTTTACTATTGTATTAGGAATTAATTCGTTTGGAGAGTCTTTGGAACATGCACCCAAGAAAGTCATTGACAGAAGGAAAACATAAATAAAGTAAAACTGCTTTTGCTTCATCTTTTTCTATTTTTTTTTATGCGGACATAATTATCCTTAAACTAAAGAACAAGAACAAGGGGGGAAATGTTCTTGATGCCATTGAGCACAAAATGTTTTTATGTAATAGTAATATTGGTAATGTTTTGGTTACCAGTGAACTTTTCGATTGATGCTTTTCAGGAATCTTTGGAAAATCGTTTGCTGACGATAGGCTTTTACTGTGTGTTACGTCGTTATTGATTCTTTTTCTGGCACTTTCTACGCTCAGATCTATTTTCTTTCTGTCAGATGTCGGAAGTGTTGTATGAGCAAATGGCTGTATCTCACATCAGAGTAGTCCGTTTTTGATAGCTTCGTTTATTCCTGCTTTAATAGGATATAGGCGGATCCGATACCCTGCATCGCTATAGCCGTTTGCTTTCATCTATTTGTCAAAATGCTCTATAGTAATAGGATTCATTATAGTCATTGATAAATTGCCTTCGGCTGTTTCGAATACTTTTAATGTACCTTTGTTCATTTGGGCATAACTTTTCCATTCTTCTACTGGAAGTTACTCTATACGATTGCATATAAAGTTATTAAAAATGAATACATAGGATGGATGTTTTTTTGTTGAGATACACAACAAGATAGGAAAATATTTCCTGCTGTTGGTTTTGCCTTTAGAATAGTAAAGGATAATATTGCCATAAGCTATACTTTTGTGACACCCCATCAGACGCTTCCAATGATTTAGATGTGTTCGGTTTCACTTTTTTATAGCTTTGTAAACTGCCCTATATATGATGACCCTTTTATATGTCTTATAAAAGAGCCGCTAGCCAGACTTGAACTGGCGACCTACGCGTTACGAATGCGTTGCTCTACCGACTGAGCTATAGCGGCGTGACACTTTACCGTTTACGGCGTGCAAAATTACAGCTTTATTTTTAAAAACAAAATGAATCTATACTTTTTCGTGATAATTTCTCTGAAATGTTTATAAAATAAAAGGTTAGGGATTAAATTAGAAAATAGTTGTAGATTCAAATATTTAAACTCATATTTGCATATTTACTGATAAATCTACTTTTATATTACTATGAATATACGATTTTATTATAAGTATCTTTCATCGCGAGTTGCTTCAAAATGGCTGATACTTGCTGTCGATGTTCTTTTAGTGATCTTTTCAATGTTTCTGGCAAGCCTTTTGCAAATAGGTCTGTCGGCATTAGTCTTTGAGTTTTCGTTGTGGGTGTGGACAACACTGTTTTGTGTAATATTCAATGTGTGCTTCTTTCATCTGAATCGTACTTATGTAGGGGTCATTCGATATTCTTCCTTTATTGATATTTCTCGTATTTTCATTTCCTTAACTTTGGGATATTTGGTTACCTGTGTAGGCAATTTGCTTTGGATGGGGTGGAGTGGACGAGAAGTATTGCCGATTAGTGTTATTCTTACAGCTTATATCGTCAATTTCTCCTTGATGGTCTGTTTGCGTATTTTGGTGAAAATGATCCATGAGTTGATGACTTTCGATCGTAGACATAGTATTCGGGTGTTTGTTTATGGTTCGAAGGGAGCTGGTATTAATATTGCTAAATCATTACGAGTTAGTAGAAGTAATCATTTTAGATTAAAAGGATTTATTTCAGACGATACAGGCTTTATAGGGAAGCAGACGATGGGGTGTAGAGTATATGCGAATAATGAATCTCTGTTTGATATTTTAGAAGAAGAGAGAATTGAAGCTATTATTGTTTCTTCTGAGAAAGTGCACCGACTTGAAACCTCCGGTATGATTGACCGGTTGATAGCCGAGGATATTCGTATTCTTACAGTTCCTCCATTCAATGATCTGGGAAAGGAAGGTATGCAAATAAAGGATATTCAGATAGAAGATTTGTTACAGAGAGACCCTATTCATGTAGATATTCGAAAAATATCTTCCCATATAGAAGGAAAGAGAATAATGATTACGGGAGCTGCCGGTTCAATTGGGCGTGAAATGGTGAGGCAGATAGCCGGATTGAATCCATATAAATTAATTTTGGTTGATCAGGCAGAATCACCTTTGCATAATGTACAATTGGAACTGTTGGATAATTGGCGGGATATTGATGCTAAAATGCTGGTTGCCGATGTGACTAACCAAACGCGAATGGAATCAATCTTTAAAGACTATCGTCCGCAGTATGTTTTCCATGCTGCTGCCTATAAACATGTGCCCATGATGGAAGATAATGTATCTGAAGCCATACAGGTGAATGTGTTGGGTACTCGTATTATGGCTGACTTAGCTGTAAAATATGGTGTGGAAAAGTTTGTGATGGTCTCTACGGATAAGGCTGTCAATCCGACTAACGTAATGGGATGTAGTAAAAGACTTGCTGAGATTTATGTTCAGTCTCTCGCACATCAATTATCTAAATATGTCAATGATGGGGCATTAGTGAAATTTATCACAACTCGTTTTGGGAATGTGCTTGGCTCGAACGGATCTGTGATACCTAGATTTAAACAACAGATAGAGAAAGGAGGGCCGGTTACTGTAACGCATCCTCAAGTTATACGTTATTTTATGACTATTCCGGAAGCGTGTCAATTGGTATTGGAAGCGGGAAGTATGGGTAATGGGGGTGAAATCTATATTTTTGATATGGGCAATCCTGTGAAGATTGTTGATCTAGCCAGAAGAATGATCTATTTGAGTGGGCAGAAAAATATAAAAATAGAGTTTACCGGCTTGCGGCATGGTGAGAAGCTATACGAAGAGTTATTGAATGTGAAAGAGTTCACTTGTCCTACCTACCATGAAAAAATAATGATAGCCAAAGTTCGTGAGTATGATTATGAAGAGGTTAAGCAAGAAATTCAAAAGTTAATAGATTTGAGCTATACTTCTGACACCATGGGAATTGTCGCTTCTATGAAAAAGATAGTTCCTGAATTTGTAAGCAAGAATTCGGAGTTTGAGATATTAGATAAAGCCTCTTTTTAATCTATTTTCGAAAACTTAGGAATGAAATAAATGTATATTATGAAAATAATATATTACCTTTGTGGCCGATTTATAATTTATTAGAGGAACACTAAAGATTAATCAGAATATCTTATGCGTAGATTTATTACACTATTCTTCTTGATTTTTACCTTGTCCGGAGTGGCTGTAGCTCAGCAAATGTCCGATGATCAGGTCGTGCAGTATGTAAAAGATGCTCAAAAGATGGGTAAAACTCAGAAGCAGATTACAACAGAGTTGATGAGAAGGGGCGTTACGAAAGAACAAGTCGAACGCATTCAGGAAAAATATGAAAATGGAAGTGGCAGTACCGGTACACAGAACAACCAGAACTCAACAAGGTCGCGTACGCGTACTCAGCAAAATGATGAAAGTGATTACTCTAATCGCTCTCAAAAAAATCTGAAAGATCAGAAAAATCAAAAGAACCAGAAGAATATAAAAGGGCTTCGTCAGTCGAACAACCAGAAAAACAAGCGTGGAATGGGAGATGAGAATCTGGAAATGACAGATGAAGACATGATGAATGAGGAAGACTGGTCTGACGAGTACACCGTGAAGCCGGAAGAGGATCCGACTCAACAAATTTTCGGACATAATATTTTTACGAACGAGAACCTTACATTTGAACCCAATCTGAATATAGCAACTCCTGTAAGCTATCGTTTGGGACCTGGAGACGAGGTGATTATAGATGTGTGGGGAGCTTCTCAGACTACAATCAGACAAACCATTTCTCCGGAGGGTAGTATTTTAGTCGATAATCTTGGTCCTATTTACCTAAGTGGAATGACTGTTCGTGAGGCTAATAATGCGGTACGTCGTGAATTTGCGAAAATCTACGCAGGTATATCCGGCCCGAATCCTAATACTTCAGTTGATCTGACGTTAGGCAATATCCGTACTATTCAAATTAGTATTATGGGAGAAGTTGCTGTTCCGGGTACTTATGCGCTCTCGGCATTCTCTTCTGTATTCCATGCTCTCTATCGTGCCGGTGGTGTTAATAAGATAGGTAGTTTACGTAGTATTAAAGTTGTGCGTAACGGCAAAAAAATAGCAGATCTGGATGTTTACGATTTCATAATGAAGGGGAAACTGAATGACGATGTTCGTTTGCAAGACGGTGATGTGGTCATTGTTGATCCATATGAATCTTTAGTGCAGATTACCGGTAAGGTAAAACGTCCGATGTTTTATGAGATGAAGCCTTCTGAGACAATGGCTACTATTTTAAAATATTCAGGTGGTTTCACCGGGGATGCTTATAAAAAAGCTATACGCTTAATTCGTAAAACAGGCCGTGAGCATCAGGTTTATAATGTAGATGAAATGGATTATTCGGTATTTAAACTGGATGATGGAGATGTGCTGGCTGTGGATTCGGTATTGGAGCGTTTTGAAAACCGTGTTGAAGTCCGTGGTGCTGTTTATCGTGCCGGTATGTACCAAATCGATGGAACTGTAAACACAGTAAAACAATTAATAAAGAAAGCTGAAGGAGTGAGAGGGGATGCTTTCTTAAACCGTGCTATCATCGATCGTGAGAATGATGATCTTACTCATGAGATGATTCAAATTGATTTAAAGGGATTGTTGAATGGTACTGTAGCTGATATTCCTCTTCAGAAAAATGATATCCTTTATATTCCGAGTATTGAAGATTTGAAGGAGGAAGCAACCCTTACGATTCATGGTGAAGTAGCCAATCCGGGTACTTATTTGTATTCATCCAATATGTCGGTTGAAGACCTTGTTTTACAAGCCGGAGGATTATTGGAGGCAGCTTCGACAGCCCGTGTGGATGTGTCCCGACGAATAAAAATTCAAAAAGTACTGAATTGAGTAATATAGTTGGTAAGACTTTCTCTTTTGAATTGAAAGATGGTTTTCTTGTAGGAGGTGATCAGGATTTCCATTTGGAACCTTTTGACGAAGTATATATTCGTCGTAGCCCTGCTTATCATCAACAACAAAATGTTACAGTTGGAGGCGAGGTTTTATTTGGTGGACGTTATGCGCTATCAAAGAAGAACGAACGTCTTAGTGATTTGATTTCTAAAGCGGGCGGTATTACTCAAGATGCTTATGTGAAAGGTGCCCGTTTGATTCGTAAAATGACAGAAGAAGAGTTGCGCCGCAAGGAGGATGCACTTCGTATGGCTAATAAGGGTGGAGCTGATTCCATTTCTGTTAAGACCCTTGATGTCTCTGATACTTATTCTGTCGGTATTGAGTTGGAAAAGGCTTTGGCTAATCCGGGGTCAGACTTTGATATGGTATTACGTGAAGGCGATATTTTGTTTGTGCCGGAGTATGTAAGTACCGTCAAAATCAATGGTGCTGTGATGTATCCCAATACAGTATTATATAAGAAAGGCGAAAGTTTGAAATACTATATTAATCAGGCCGGTGGTTTTGCAAGTCTTGCAAAGAAAAAAAGAGCTTTTGTGGTTTATATGAATGGAACAGTGTCTCGTTTACGTACGGGAAATTCTAAAGCGATAGAACCAGGCTGTGAGATTATCGTGCCAAGTAAAGATCCGAAGAAGAGAATGTCGGCAGCCGAAATTATAGGAATGGGTACTTCTGCTGCTTCATTAGCAACTATGATTGCAACGATGGTTAACCTCTTTAAGTAGTAATAACTATGACTGAAGATAAGAATATAAATAAAACGACTCCGCAATCTGAGGAACAAGAAATTGATCTGATAGAGTTGGCTCAGAAAGTTTGGGCCGGTCGTAAATTAGTATTAAAGGTTTGTGGTGTTGCCGTGTTAGTAGGACTTGTAGTGGCTTTTAGTATTCCTAAAGAGTATTCTACAAGTGTAACACTGGCACCGGAAACAGGTAGCAAGTCTTCTACTGGAGGCAGGGGGGCATTAGCCGCTATGGCCGGTATTAATCTTGGCAGTTCAACCGGAGAAGATGCACTTTCTCCCGAATTGTATCCTGATATTGTTAGTTCCACACCTTTTCTATTGGAAATGTTCGATGTGAAGGTTGCTGATCAGAAAGGCAAGATTAATACAACTCTGTATGAGTACTTGGATAAATATCAACGGGCTCCTTGGTGGGGAGCGGTTGCATCAGCTCCTTTCAAAGCATTAGGTTGGGTTGTATCTTTGTTTAAAGATGCACCGGAGGAACAGGGAGATGCAAAGATAGATCCTTTCTATTTGACTGCAGATCAAGCTGGAATAGCGGATGCTTTGAGTCATCGTATATCTGTTTCGGTAGATAAGAAAACAGGAGTGACTACACTTACTGTGACAATGCAGGATCCATTAATTTCTGCAGCATTAACAGATACGGTAATGCATTGTTTGCAAAATTATATCACAGATTATCGTACCAATAAAGCGCGTCATGATTTGGCTTTTACTGAGAAACTATTTAATGAAGCTCAGGAGAACTACTATGAAGCGCAGCAGAAATATGCTCGTTTTATGGATGGTAATCAAAATATCATTATGCAAAGTTTCCGTACAGAGCAAGAGCGTTTGCAGAATGAGATGAATTTAGCTTATGGAGTATTCACTCAAGTGTCGCAACAATTGCAATTGGCGAAAGCTAAAGTACAGGAAATAACTCCTGTTTATACTGTAGTACAACCTGCTACAGTTCCTTTGAGACCGGCTAAACCTAATAAAATCATGATTTTAATTGGTTTTGTATTCTTAGCGGGTGTAGGTAGTATAGGATGGATTCTCTTTGTTAAAGATTTATTGAACGGATGGAAGAAACAGCCAGAAAAATAAAAGAAAATACTTCTTGCTGGTATGCTGTATATACAGCACCGAGAGCAGAGAAGAAAGTGAAGGAACAACTGGATAAGATAGGCGTTGAAAACTATTTGCCTCTTCAACCGGTAGTTCGTTTGTGGAACAATCGCAAGAAAAAGATTTTCATTCCTGTTGTTCCGGGATGTCTATTTGTGCACATCTCCTCTGAGGAGATTGCTCATGTAGCCGGTATTCATGGAGTAGCTTTTTTACTGAAGGAAAAGGGACAATATGTTTCTATACCGGAAGTTCAAATGGAGACTTTCAAGACTATGATAGAGCACTCTTGCGAACTGGTCGAGTTTGCGCCAAATGAGTTTGTTCCTGGAACCGTAGTGCGAGTAATAAGTGGACAATTACAAGGATTGGAAGCTGAGCTAGTTGAGTGCCAAGGAAATAATAAGTTGTTACTGCGAGTTGAAGGGTTGGGATGCGCTTTGGTTACAGTCTCAACGGATTGTGTAGCTTCAAAAGAGGAATAATGAAACTGATTACCGAAGGGCTTCTTGATAAAGTGACTGATCAGGCAAAAGAGAATTCACGCCTGCGGATGAATTACAATTTCCATGACTCCATGGATGCTCCTATTCACAGGATGTTGAATGCTTTGGAGCCGGGAACTTACTTGCCGCCACATCGTCATAAGAATCCGGATAAGGAAGAAGTTTATCTTGTATTGAGAGGTAGCTTGTTGGCTATCCTGTTTGATGATGAGGGTAATGTAACGGAAAAGGTTCATTTGAATCCAGCTGAGGGACATTATGGAATTGAGATTCCTCCCTGTGTATGGCATACTATCGTTGTCTTAGAATCTGGAACCGTTATTTATGAAATAAAGCAAGGGCCTTTTGCTCCTCTTATTCCTGAAAATTTAGCATCTTGGGCACCTCCTGCAACTGATGAGGAGGCGGCCCGAGTATTTATACAGCGAATGCTTGAGCTTTAACACTCAAACATTCTGCTCCTTGCAAGCATGCAAGCTCCGACAATACCGGCTCTGTCTTTTAGTTTTGAAGTGACGATTGCCGAGTCTTTATTGACCAGATTAAGTGAGTACTTGCGGACAGCTGTTTTTATTGGTTGAGTAATGTAGTCTCCTGTCAGCGAAATTGTTCCTCCGATAATGACAAGTTCCGGATTAAAAAGATTGATAAGTCCGGCAATTTGTTTGCCTAATTTCTGCCCGATTTCTTCCACTATTTCAATACATAAAAGATCTTCCTTGTTTACAGAAGCAATGATTTCATCCAAGGTTATAGGATTGTTAATGTCTCCTATACGATTGGATAAGATTGAGTTTTCACCATTTTGTATACGTTCCAGCAAGATGCGGTGTAGCGCAGATCCGGAAGCTTCTGTTTCGAGACAGCCTTTTTTGCCGCAGTGGCAGATAATTTCATTGTCAAAGGTACTGGTGTGGCCGAATTCTCCGGAAAATCCGGATTTTCCTGTATAAATTTTGCCATCGATGATGATTCCAACACCTAGCCCCCAACTGATATTTACGAAGATAATATCTTTTTCGCCATTTACACACCCCTTTAGGTATTCTCCATAGGTCATGGCACGCGTATCATTATCTATTGTTACCTTATACCCTAATTTTTCAGCTAAAACTTCAGATAATGGGCGTTCTTCAAAATTGAATTGACTAAAACTATATCCGGATTCCGGATTAACGCGTCCGGAAACATTTACATTGATATTTAATATTTTGTCTTTAGCTATTGTCAACTTCTTGATAAAATTTGAAATGAGTTTGCATAACTCATTCAATCCTTCTATTGAATTTTCAAATTTATAAGGAATATTCATTTTAAGTTCCATCATATCACCTTTGAAGTTGATCAAGCCGATATTAATGGCAAATCTTTTGATATCGACTCCTATAAAGTAGCCGGATTCAGGATTTAAGCCATATAGGTTAGGGTGCCGTCCTCCACTTGTTTCCAATTTACCATAGTCGTTGATATAACCTTCTTCGCACATTTCACTGATAAACTTAGTGACTGTAGGGACACTAAGATCCAATTCTTTAGACAGGTCGGTAATTGTTGAACTGCCATTATATATATAATGTGTAATAATTTTCTTTTGAGAAGAGCGCTTTTGGTACCTAGTTCTATTTCTTTTAAAAGATGTTGTTTCATATAGATTAATAATTTTGGTAATATCTACAAAGATAGTTAATTTGTTTATTAATTTAGGGTTTATAAGGTGAAAAGATGTTTCTCTATTGTTTTTAATTAATAATAATAGTGAATGAATTTTATTAAGTAGATCTTTGGAATCTCTTTTTATTAATAAAATATTTTATTATATGATGATTGTTTAATAAATATGCGTATATTTGTAGCGATATACTAAGGATATCAAGAGTGTATTATGAAAAACTGTTCCCAATCTATATTAAAAATCTATATCATTAATATAAAAACGAAATTATCATGGAAAAGATTATTGGATTGATCAATGCCCCTTTTACTCCGTTTTATGAAAATGGAGAGGTTAATTATGAACCAATTGAAGCGTATGCTAAGATGTTAGTAAAGAACGGACTGCAAGGAGTATTTATTAATGGATCTTCCGGTGAAGGATATATGTTGACCGATGAAGAACGTATGAAGCTTGCTGAACGTTGGGTAGAAGTTTCACCTAAAGGATTTAAGGTGATTGTACATGTAGGTAGTTGCTGTGTAAAATCAAGTCGCAAGCTTGCCGAACACGCTCAAAAAATCGGTGCATGGGGAATTGGTGCCATGGCTCCTCCTTTTCCTAAAGTAGGTCGTGTCGAAGAGCTGGTGAAGTATTGTGAAGAAATCGCTTGCGGTGCTCCCGATCTTCCTTTCTATTATTATCATATTCCTGCATTTAATGGAGCATTCTTGTCAATGGTTGCTTTCTTGGAAGCAGTAGACGGTCGTATTCCTAACTTTGCCGGAATAAAATATACTTTTGAAAGTATGTATGAATACAATCAGTGTCGTTTGTATAAAGGGGGTAAGTTTGATATGCTTCACGGACAAGATGAAACGATCCTTCCATGCCTAGCTATGGGAGGTGCCCAGGGAGGTATTGGCGGAACTACCAACTACAATGGTGTAAATCTGGTTGGTATTATAGAAGCATGGAAAGCAGGTGATCTTGAGAAAGCACGTGAATTACAGAATTTCTCTCAGGAAGTTATTAATGTCATTTGTCATTTCCGTGGAAATATCGTAGGTGGAAAACGAATCATGAAGTTGATAGGATTGGATTTGGGTAAAAATCGTACTCCTTTCCAGAATATGACGGACGATGAAGAAGTACGTATGAAGGCTGAGCTGGAAGCTATTCATTTCTTCGATCGTTGCAATAAGTTTTAAGATAAACTAATACTGCGATTGTTATGAATACTACAGAATATTTACAGACTTGGTCTGACTCTTATAAAAATGACATGATAAGCAACATCATGCCCTTTTGGATGAAATATGGTTGGGATCGCAAGAACGGAGGTGTTTATACCTGCGTCGACCGTGATGGTCAGTTGATGGATACCACCAAATCTGTTTGGTTCCAAGGGAGATTTGCTTTTACATGTTCATATGCATATAATCACATTGAGCGTAATACTGAATGGTTGGCAGCTGCGAAAAGCACTCTCGATTTCATAGAAGCACATTGTTTTGATACGGATGGACGTATGTTTTTTGAAGTAACCGAGACCGGATTACCTATTCGTAAACGTCGTTATGTCTTTTCTGAAACATTTGCTGCTATTGCAATGTCCGAATATGCCATTGCATCAGGAGATCATAGTTATGCTGTAAAAGCTTTGAAATTGTTCAATGATATCCGTCACTTCCTTTCGACTCCGGGAATCCTGGAGCCCAAATATTGTGAACGTGTACAGATGAAGGGACATTCTATTATTATGATTCTTATCAATGTAGCTTCCCGCATTCGCGCCGCTATTAACGATCCGGTTTTGGATCGGCAAATAGAGGAGTCTATAGCAATTCTGCACAAAGACTTTATGCATCCGGAGTTTAAAGCTCTGCTTGAGACTGTAGGTCCCAATGGAGAGTTTATAGATACGAACGCCACTCGTACCATTAATCCCGGTCATTGTATCGAGACCTCATGGTTTATTTTGGAAGAAGCCAAGAACCGCAATTGGGATAAGGAAATGGTTGATACAGCACTTACGATTCTGGATTGGTCGTGGGAGTGGGGCTGGGACAAAGAATACGGGGGTATTATAAATTTCCGTGATTGTCGAAACCTGCCTTCACAGGATTATGCCCATGACATGAAGTTCTGGTGGCCACAGACCGAAGCGATTATCGCAACTCTATATGCGTATCAAGCTACTAAAAATGAAAAATATCTGGCTATGCATAAACAGATCAGTGACTGGACTTATGCCCATTTTCCTGATGCAGAGTTTGGTGAATGGTATGGGTATCTCCATCGTGACGGAACGATTTCTCAGCCTGCGAAAGGAAATCTGTTTAAGGGACCATTCCACATTCCTAGAATGATGACGAAAGGCTACGCACTTTGTCAGGAATTACTGTCAGAAAAATAACCTCTTATTTTTATCATGAAAAACTCAAAAATTTATCCTTGGATAGTGGTTGCCCTCCTTTGGGGGGTAGCCCTACTCAATTATATGGACCGACAAATGCTTAGCACAATGAAAGATGCTATGCAGGTAGATATTGTGGAACTTCAGTCGGCAACCAATTTTGGCCGTTTAATGGCTGTTTTCCTTTGGATTTATGGCCTTATGAGCCCGATTTCCGGTATGATTGCCGATAGATTGAATCGCAAGTGGCTGATTGTCGGCAGTCTTTTTGTCTGGTCTTTTGTAACCTATTTGATGGGTATTGCAGAAACATTTAATCAGGTTTTTTGGCTGCGTGCATTAATGGGAGTGAGCGAAGCTCTTTATATTCCGGCCGGTCTTTCTCTTATTGCCGATTATCATACTGAAAAGTCACGTTCTTTAGCGGTCGGTATCCACATGACTGGTCTTTATACCGGACAAGCTATTGGTGGATTTGGAGCTACTGTTGCCGCTGCTTTCTCATGGCATACCACATTCCATTGGTTTGGTATTATTGGTATTGCCTATGCTTTGGTTTTGGTATTATTTCTGAAAGATAAGAAAGAACACGTTAAAACAGAACGTTTGAAACCTTCATCAAAGAATGGTGAAAAAGCTGGCTTGTTTAAAGGTTTGTCGTTGCTGTTCAGTAACATAGCTTTCTGGGTGATATTACTTTATTTTGCAGCACCTAGTTTGCCGGGTTGGGCTACTAAGAATTGGTTGCCTACTCTGTTCGCTGAAAATCTTGATATTCCAATGTCACAGGCCGGACCTATGTCGACTATCACGATTGCATTATCTTCATTTATTGGCGTGATTCTAGGTGGTACCCTTTCTGACAAATGGGTACAAAAGAACATCCGTGGTCGTGTATATACCGGTGCAATAGGCTTGGGATTGACTATTCCTTCTTTATTGTTATTGGGATTCGGGCATAGTTTTGTTGCTGTTGTGGGAGCCGGATTATTATTCGGTATCGGTTATGGTATTTTTGATGCTAATAATATGCCTATTCTTTGTCAGTTTGTCTCTTCAAAGTACCGTGCGACAGCATATGGTATCATGAATATGACCGGAGTATTTGCAGGAGCGTTTATCACGGATTTGTTGGGTAAGTGGACCGATGGAGGAAATTTGGGTTTAGGTTTTGCCATGTTAGCTATCATTGTATTTATTGCTTTGGCAGTACAACTCTACTTCCTGCGTCCGAAGACAGATAATATGGAATAAAAAAATAAAAGGAAATGATTGTATCTAATTTGCAAAACAGTCAACGGGTGGAAAGACTCCACCCACTGTTTAAAACTCTGTTTGATTACGTAAAAACACATGATTTATTTCATGCCGAATTAGGACGAATTGAGATAGATGGTGATAATTTATTTATCAATAACGTGAATCCTGAGTGTGTTGCACGTGACAAGCAAGTTTTGGAACTACATCGCGATTATATTGATGTACATATTTTGTTGGAAGGTATTGAGACTATTGGTTGGAAGGCTATCGAAGATCTGAAAGATGAAGTGAAACCTTATGAGGCGAACGGTGATTGTGCTCTTTACTCTGATGCACCTACCACCTTTGTTGATTTGCTTCCTGGGCAATTCATGATAGTATATCCGGAGGATCCTCATGCTCCTCTTATAGGACAAGGTAAGATTCGTAAATTGATAGCAAAAGTTAAATTGTAGTTAGTTAAAACATATAGTTGAGTTATATAATTACCACCCTAATTATTAAATATTAATAATTAGGGTGGTTTTTTATTGTCACTCATGTTGTAAACTTATATCATCATTACTGGAGTTGTAATCTGATATCTGTATAAGGGGGAGGGGAGGAGGAAATGTTTTGGTGCTGCAAAATACTACTTTGATGTTATATATGACTTATAATCAGCATTATCCTGCTTTTACAATGTTCATGTTTTAAGTGGGGGAATGACTATTATGATACTGTTCTAAATGAATTAAATTCGTACATCATACATTGATAATTAATGTGTTGATATGGGGTTAAGTAGATGATTTATAGGTATGTAATGCTATTGCTTATTTAGTAATTTGAGGGTGATAATTTGATGTGGTTCCGATAGAACTTAGTTTAAATAACCAAAAACACATATAAACATCTTTATTATTAACTCAAAAAGCAATACTTATGAAGAAAACCATCTTCTTGATTTTGTGCATTTTATGTTCTCTTGGAGCCATGGCACAAAAGAAATCAATCACAGGTGTGGTTACGGATGCTAGCGGTGAATCAGTCATCGGAGCGAGTGTTGTCGAGGTCGGTACCACCAATGGTGTAATTACTGACATTGACGGTAAGTTTACATTAATGGTCGATCCTAACGGAAAGATCAAAGTTTCTTATGTTGGATATCAGCCTCAGGTACTCGATGTAAAGGGCAAAAATTCTTTCAATATTAAATTGAAAGAAGACTCTGAAATGTTGGATGAAGTAGTAGTCACAGGATATGGTGGCAAACAGTTGCGTACCAAAGTGACCAATTCAATTGGCAAAGTAAAGGAAGATGTTCTACAAAAAGGACTCTTTTCCAATCCGGCACAAGCTTTGTCTGGGGCGGTATCGGGTGTACGTGTTCTTCAGACCTCAGGTGATCCAGGAGCTACTCCTACTATAATCCTACGTGGTGGTACCGATTATAACGGAACGGGATCTCCATTAGTGTTAGTAGACGGACAAGTCCGTGGAAGTCTGAGTGATATCAATCCTGAGGATATTGAGTCAATGGAAGTCCTAAAAGACGCCGGTGCCACTGCTATTTATGGTGCTCGCGCTAATAATGGTGTAATCTTAGTTACTACTAAACGTGGTAAAGAAGGTAAAGGTGAGGTCAGTGTAAAGGCTAAAGTCGGTATCAACTATTATAATAATCCTTATGAATTTATGAATGCCGGCGATTATATCTATTGGATGCGTACGGCATATCAACGTTCTGGGCAAATCTATAAAGATTCCAAAGGTAATTGGGTTGGTACAGCAGATATGAATAGTCTAAATAATGCAACTCCCTATGGTACGGGTAATCTCTATTTTGATCCTAGTACCGGGGCCGTACTTGATGGAAATAAAGACGTGCGTGCCGTATGGAGTACAATGAAATATACGGATGATCTGGCTTTTTTATTGAAGCAAGGTTGGCAAACCATGACAGATCCTGTATATGGTGATCAAATAATTTATAAGAATACAGATCCTGCCTCGTTCAACCTACATACTCCATCACTTTCTCAAGACTACAATATCAGTATTTCTGGAGGTAACGATAAAGGAAATTATTATGCTGGAATCGGATATAATAATACAGATGGTACAGCTACAGGGAATTGGTATAAACGTCTAACATTTACGTTTAATGCTGATTATAAAATCAAACCTTGGCTTACATCCAGTTCATCGTTTAATTTTGCAGATGCTACTTGGTATGGACTTTCTCCTGGTTCCAGAGGTGAAGTGGAATATTTCAATCGAATGCTTTCATTACCTCCTACATTCCGTGGTTACAACGCTGATGGTGAAATGTTATTAGGTCCTAATTCTTCTGATGGGAACCAGTCATTCAATTTAAGTAAGTTTAAGCGTGATAACAACACCGACAAATTTACCATGGTACAATCCTTCGATATAAAATTAATGAAAGGACTGAATTTAAAGTTGACAGCAAACTGGTACTTTGATGAAGCTAAATATGAAGCATTCAATCAAGACTACTTGTCAAGTCCCAATAACATGAATACATCTCGTTCTACATCAGCAGAATTTGATAGAACGCTCAATCAGACCTACAATGCGGTTTTAAATTATGATTATCAAATTACGAAAGATCATTATCTGGCTGCAATGTTAGGTTTTGAATACTACGATGCTTATCAAAAGGATTTAACGCTTCTGGATCGGGTGCTCCGACTGACGATTTTGGTGATCTTCAATTTACAAGTAATGAAGAAGGAAAACGTAATATTGATTCATGGCATAGTCGCCAACGCATTATGTCTTTCTTTGGGCGTGTGAATTATGACTTCCAAAGCAAATATTTGGTATCATTCGTATTAAGAAAGGATGGCTACTCTAAATTAGCAAAAGACAACCGTTGGGGAGTATTTCCCGGAATTTCAGCAGGATGGGTTTTCGGAAAAGAGAAATTTATGGAATCCCTCCAACAAGTAGTTTCCTTTGCCAAATTGCGCGCAAGTTATGGATTGAATGGAAATGTAAATAAAGATTAGGTCGGTAATTACACAGTGCAGGGATCTTACGGAAGTAATAAATATAACGGCAATACTGGGTATCTATTAGGTTCTCTCCTATTCCTTATTTGCATGGGAACGTTCACAAACTTTTGAAGTAGGTATGGATTTAAGTTTTCTTGAAAACAGAATCAATACTAACATGACGTATTACAATCGTAGAACGGAAGATAAATATGCCACTATTCCTTTGCCATCTTCATCAGGGGTTTCTGGTATAACCTCAAATAACGGTAAATTACAGAATCAAGGACTTGAGCTGGAATTTGGTTTTAAAGTGCTTGAGAAACGTGATTGGAAGTGGAATATCAATCTGAACGCTGCCTATAACATAAACAAAATTCTGGAATTGCCATACAATGGACTGGAGAGAAATCGTCAGAATGCCATGGAGGTGTATACAGGTCGCAAATTGGATGATGGCAGCTATGAGAAGATGTGGGTAGGAGGTTATCAGGAAGGACAGCGCCCAGGTGACATCTATGCATACAAAGCAGAAGGATTATACAGAAGCGAATCCGAAATTCCAGGAAATTTGATCGATAAGTCTACAGGAAATAACAGCTCAAACAATAAGATTTTGTATGGTCCGGAAGCATGGGCTAAATTAACAGATCAGGAAAAAAGTAAAGGTTTACCTATACAACCTGGAGATGTAAAGTGGAAAGATGTGAATAATGATGGCGTCATTGACGTATATGATCAAGTGAAAGTCGGTAATACAACGCCCAAATGGACTGGTGGCTTCAATACGACTGTATCATGGAAAGATCTGACATTATCAGCACGTTTTGATTATGCTTTAGGCTTTACTGTAATTGATTGGAAGACTCCTTGGATCATGGGTAATATGCAGGGAACTTATAATACAATCTCAGATACCAAAAATACATGGTCACCTGAAAATCCAAACGCCAAATATCCAACTTACACGTGGGCTGATCAGTTAGGAAAACGTAATTATGCACGTAGTAGTTCTATGTTCACTTTCAATGGTAATTATCTAGCTCTTCGTGAACTTAGCTTAGCATATAGATTGCCCTCACAATTAATTAAAAAAGCTGGAATGAACGATGTTTCCTTCTCTATTACTGGACAAAATCTTGGCTATCTGACAGAAGCTGAGCATATGCACTCTCCTGAGAGCAGTAGTAATAATGGAGGATATCCATTACCACGAACTATTATTTTTGGAGTAAATGTTTCCTTTTAAAAATTAACATTGTAACAAATATGAAAAAGATAACATCTATTTTATTATTCTTATCAGCGTTGCTGTATGTTTCATGTGACGCTTTAGATCTTTCGCCAGAAGATTATTACGGCAGTGGTAACTTTTGGACTAAAGAAGCTCAAGTAGAAGGATATATGAATGGCTTACACAATAATTTACGAAGTTCCTATACCATGTTTTATGTACTTGGGGAAGCTCGTGGAGGTACATCTCGTTATGGCACATCTTCGTTGGGTACATCTATGTCTTATAGTGATCCTATTAAAAACAATATGTTGACTAAAGACAATACCGGTATTAGTAATTGGTATGATTTATATGGTAGAATTATGCAGGTAAACCATTTTATATCGGAGGTGTCAAACGGATGTTCCTTTTTAAGTGAAAGTAAAAAAGGATTTTACTTGGGACAGGCATACGGTTTGAGAGCATTGTATTATTTTATGTTATATAAAACTTATGGTGGCGTACCTTTGATTACTGATGTCAAAGTGCTTGAAGGAGGAAAGATATCTGCAGATGCCCTTTATACGGAACGTTCTACTCCTGAAACAATACTCAAATTTATTAAAAGTGATCTTGAGGCTTCTGAATTAAATTTTGGAAATAATGTTACTATAGATAGAGCAATGTGGACAAAATATGCAACCTTAATGTTAAAAGCTGAAGTTTACATGTGGTCAGCAAAAGTGACTACAGGCGATCATCAAGCCACAGGAAATAGTGATTTGGCAATTGCTCAGACAGCTCTCCAGCCTTTAATCAACCAATTCTCGTTATTAGATAATTTTTCAGAGGTCTTCTCTAAAAAAGCAAATGATGAAATTATTTTTGCCATTCGTTTTAAAGATGGAGAAGCAACTAATTGGGCCGGTCCTTTTATTTATTATGGTAATATATTCGAAGGGCAACGCTATGGCCGTGATGGCAAATTAATGCAGGATACTTTAGATTTGAAAGGGACAGTAGGGCAATTCCTTCATGAATATAAGAAGGCACTTTGGGATTCATATGATGATGAAGATATGCGACGCGACGCTACTTTCATGGATCATTATGGTAGTGCCCAAAAGGAAGGATTTGGCATTGCTATGAAAAAGGGTATCGGTTCTGTCAATTCTAACAACCAGCGTATATTTGATACAGATATTATTGTATATCGTTATGCCGATGTACTATTGATGATGGCAGAAATAGAAAATGCCCTTTCAGGAAAATGTGCAAATTACGTTAATGAAGTACGTAAGCGGGCTTATGGTAAGAACTGGCATCCACAATTCGCATACACTGATGGAAGTTATGCTGACAATGAGTTAACTATTTTACATGAACGTGATAAAGAATTTGTTTGGGAAGGTAAACGTTGGTTTGATGTAGTACGTATGCACGATGCAAACGGAAAATCATTAGCTTTTTCAGTAGCAGCTAATTATCCCAACAATGAGACTCCTGATGAAAGAGTTCCATTAATTAAAGAAAGTGAAGCCCATAAGTTGTTGTGGCCGATAGACGTCAATACATTAAATAATGACCCAAAATTGGAACAAACACCAGGGTATGATAAGTGAGAAATTGAAGACATCACTTAGAAATATTCTTTAAATACCATCAATATAAGCCAACTGACAATAAATCAGTTGGCTTTTTATTGTTAATCTATTCTCCTGCTGAAAGCAGAGCACACACATTTTATAGACTTTAGGAAATTATTCTGATAATATTATTAGGGTATTTTCAACTCTATATACCTTAAAAGTAATTAAAAACACTTATTATAAAGAGGAGGCTATTTATTCTTTTCAAGTCACATACGAAACTTCTTCTTAAGATTGGAAACAGTCTATTTGTGTTTATAAATTCAATTACTTTTTCACAATATCGGCCATATACTAACTACGGTTGGCCATATAATTCTACTTTCGATATTACTTTATAGCTTTATAGCTGAAGATTGTATAATAATGTTAAATACATTATTGTGATTATTGCTATACTTGCTTCTTTCCTTGTCTTTCTTTTTCGCACTCGATCAAGAAAAGCATTTTTATTATTTCATGGAATGGATTTATACCTTTTTCCTTTTTCATGGAGTATTTCTTTATTATTTTATACTGTTATGATACCATCGCTTTTTAGCTGAAATAAGTATTGAAATCTTCATTTGTTTTTGATTTTTACAGATTCAATCTATTGATTATAAATGCGTTATGCGATAATTTTATTACGTATTTTTTCTCCATTTTCGCCTACCGTCCCGATAGAACTTAGTTCAAATAACCAAAAACACATATAAACATCTTTATTATTAACTCAAAAAGCAATACTTATGAAGAAAACCATCTTCTTGATTTTGTGCATTTTATGTTCTCTTGGAGCCATGGCACAAAAGAAATCAATCACAGGTGTGGTTACGGATGCTAGCGGTGAATCAGTCATCGGAGCAAGTGTTGTCGAGGTCGGTACCACCAATGGTGTGATTACTGACATTGACGGTAAGTTTACGTTGTCGGTCGATCCTAACGGAAAGATCAGAGTATCTTATATCGGGTATCAGCCTCAGGTACTTGATGTAAAGGGCAAAAATTCTTTTAATATTAAATTGAAAGAAGACTCTGAAATGCTGGAGGAAGTTGTTGTAACGGGGTATGGTGGCAAACAGCTGCGTACGAAAGTGACGAACTCTATTGCAAAAGTAAAAGATGAAGCATTGAAAGTCGGCTTATTCTCTAACCCCGCTCAGGCACTCTCCGGAGCAGTTGCAGGTTTAAAGGTTACCCAAGCCTCTGGTAGCCCGGGTGCGGCTCCTAAAGTAACGCTTCGTGGCGGTACTAACTTCGATGGTTCAGGTGACCCTCTGGTTATTGTAGACGGACAATTGCGTGACGGTATGCAGGATATCAATCCGGAGGATATTGAATCCATGGAAGTCTTGAAGGATGCCGGAGCAACCGCTATTTATGGTGCGCGAGCAAGTAATGGCGTAATTTTAATTACTACAAAAACAGGTAAAGAAGGACGTCGCGAAATCAACTTCAAAGCCAAAATGGGTTTGAGCTATGTAAATAACCCTTATGATTTTTTGGGAGCCAAAGATTATATCAACGTACTGCGTACAGGCTATAGTAAATCCGGATTTACAACCTCAGACGGAGAGTATGTCTCTATTGCCCCACTTGGTAACTTGACAAGTGCTTCTCCATTCGGTACTGGTAATACACTGAATGATAAAACGATCTGGAATATTATGAATAAAACGGCAGACAATGCCTATCTGTTACAGAAAGGATGGCAAGAAATGCCGGATCCTCTGGATCCCAGCAAAACCATTTTATATAAAGATACTAATCCGGCAGATTATAACCTGAATAATCCGGCAATATCTCAGGACTATAATATCAATATGTCCGGGGGTAATGATAAGGGTACTTACTATGCAGGATTAGGTTACAACCGTCAAGAGGGACTTCCTATCAAGACATTCTATGAGCGCTATAGTTTTGTTTTGAATGCCAGTTATAAAATTACAGATTGGCTTACCAGTTCATCCAATTTCAATTATAACCGTGCAAATTGGAAAACATGCCGGGATCACAAACCAGTGAAGGCAATTACTTCGGACGTATCATGTCTACACCTCCCACTGTCCGCTTCCAGGATGAGGATGGAAATCCAACTTTAGGTCCGGTAGCTGGTGATGGAAACCAGAATTATCAGCCCGACAAATGGTGGAATTTTAATCAGAGTGACAAATTTACCATGGTACAGGCCTTCCAGATTGATATTTTGAAAAATCTTTCTGTAAAAGGTACTGCCAACTGGTATTACTCCGAATCATTGGCTGAAAGTTTCACCAGAGACTATGAAAACACGCCGGGTCAATTTGTGAGAACACGTAGTTCTTCAGCAAGTTTCTCCAGAAATTTCTCTCAGACCTATAATGTGGTATTAAACTATAATCAAACTTTCGCTAAAGATCATAATGTGGCTGTTATGTTGGGTATGGAATATTTTGATAGATATAGCCGCAGCTTTAGTGCATCCGGTTCAGGAGCTCCAACGGATGATTTTGCCGATCTATCATTGACAGATAATGGAGAAGGGAAACGTTCCATTGATTCAGGACATAGCGATTATCGTATTCTTTCTTATTTCGGACGTCTGAATTACGACTATAAAGGCCGTTATTTACTTTCTGCTGTCTTCCGTCAGGATGGATATTCATCTTTATTAGGTGACAACCGTTGGGGATTTTTCCGGAGTTTCTGCCGGATGGTTTTTGGACAAGAAAATTTCGTAAAAATGCTCTGCCTTTCCTGTCATTTGGTAAATTACGTGCGAGTTATGGTGTAAATGGTAACGCAACCGGAATTGGCGCCTATGACTTACAGGGATCTTACAATTCTCAGAAATATAATGGAAATGTCGGCTTCTTAATCGGTGCACTACCCAACCCGGGTTTGAAATGGGAGAAAACCCGTACTGCAGAAGTCGGTATAGATATGAGTTTTTTTGAGAATCGCCTGAACGCAAACTTTACCTATTATAATCGTTTAACTTCAGACAAGTATGCCAACTTAAGTTTACCTTCTACAACAGGTTTCTCGTCAATTAAGAACAATAACGGAAAATTTCGTAATAGTGGTGTGGAAATAGAACTGTCGGGAAAAATCCTAAAAACCAAAGATTGGAGTTGGGATTTGGGTGGAAACATATCGTTCAATAAAAACAAAATAGTTTCGTTGCCGGATAATGGCTTAATTCGCAATCAACAGGATGCCGCTCAAATATACAGTGGAAGGCAATTATCTGATGGCACATATGAGAAGATTTGGGTCGGCGGTAATCAGGAAGGTTATGAACCCGGTGTGTTAATTGCATATAAAGCCGATGGGCTTTATCGCAGTTGGGATGAAATTCCCGGAGACTTGGTAGTCACATCCGGTAACTATTTCGGTAAAAAGATGTATGGACCGGAAGCTTGGAAGAAGTTGAGTTCCGCAGAGCAAAAGAATGCATTACCCATTCAGCCCGGAGATGTGAAATGGAGAGATATAAATGGTGATGGTATGATTGATAATTATGATCAGGTTGTTGTGGGAAATACAAATCCGCATTGGATTGGTGGTTTCAACACCACATTGCGCTGGAAAAACTTCCAACTGTACGGACGCTTTGATTTTGCATTTGATTACTGGATCTATGATAATACTACCCCTTGGTTCTTGGGTTGTATGCAAGGAACTTACAATACGACCAAAGATGTATTCAACACTTGGTCTGAAGAGAATCCGAATGCCAAATATCCGCGATTTGTGTATGCTGACCAGCTTATGAATGCAAACTATTATCGTACTTCCACATTATTTGCTTATAAAGGTAATTATTTGGCTATCCGTGAAATATCTTTGAGTTATTCTTTACCTAAAGCATGGGCAAACAAGGCTTACTGTCAAAAGGTGGATGTGTCGATCACCGGACAGAATCTGGGATATATCACATCGGCTAATGTAGCTTCTCCTGAGGTTTCAAGTGCAGGTTCAGGATATGCTTTACCAAGAACCCTCCTGTTCGGATTGAATGTAACTTTCTAATGCTTAACTGATTTAAAAAGAAAAATATATGAAAAGAATAAAATCTACAATATTATATGGTTTACTGGTGGCATCTTCGGGGCTGTTAGTAACGTCATGTGCCGATAAATTGGATCTGTCTCCGATTGATTACTACGGAAGTGGGTCTTATTGGAAAACAGAAGCCCAGGCTACCGCCTATATAGATGGTATTCATAAGCATTTACGCGATGCGGCATGGCAACATACAATCACATTCGGAGAACTTCGTGGTGGACGTTTCATCACCGGTGCAAGTAGTGATGGCATGGGAGTTAGTAATGGTGATATTATTTTGCAAAATTTTGATGAAACACATACCGGAGTAAGTAAGTTCGGAGATTTATTCGGCCGTATTACTAACTTGAATCTTTTCATAGCACGCGTTACGGATGCCACCTATCTGTCCGATGAAATGAAAAACTTCTATTTGGGAGAAGTGTACGGTTTACGTGCTTTCTATTATTTTGATCTATACCGCATCTATGGCGGGGTACCTTTGCGTTTGACGGCTGATGTTGTTGAAGGAGTTATTGATCCTAATAAACTGTATATGGCCCGTTCGACCCCCAAAGAAGTAATGACCCAAATAAAAAGCGATTTGAATAAATCGATGGAGTATTTTGGAAATATGAATGATTTTGATCCATACAAACGTGGCAAAAAGGTGTATTGGTCAAAAGCTGCAACCGAATGTTTAATGGGAGAAGTTTATTTGTGGACTTCTAAAGTAACCACAGGAGATGACGTAGCAAATCCTGCTGATCTGACTATAGCTAAAACCCACCTTGAAAGTGTATTGAATAATTATAATCTGAAAATGCTGGATGACTTTTCACAAGTATTCAATGCCAAAAACAAGGCAAATGACGAGATTATATTTGCCATTCGTTTCTTAGAAGGTGAAGCAACCAATAGTAATGGTACATTTACTTATAATGTAGGTACCGGTAGTACCAAAAACAGATATCAAGCCAATGGTGAAGTATTTGGTGATGCTTTAGACATACAGAATACTGGCAATCAGACGTATGAATACAACAAAGCTGTTTATCAAAATTTTGATGATGCAGATACCCGTAAGGAAGCGACCTTTATCGCCTCATACAATAAAGATGGCAAAACAGGTGAGTTATCTCTCTATGGAACACATGTACGTAAAAATATAGGTTATGTAAATGCACAGGGAGCCCGTGTTTACTGTGGTGACTATATCTTCTATCGCCTGCCGTGGGTTTATCTTACTCTTGCAGAAATAGCAAACATGGAAGGAGATAATGCAGCTGTTGCCAAATACATCAACCTGGTAAGAAAACGTGCCTATGGCAATGCATGGGATGAAACTCTGTATGCATATCCGGAAACGGCAGATTTTACAACTAATGAATTGGCTATTTTGCATGAGAAAGATAAAGAATTTATCCAAGAAGGACAACGTTGGTGGGATTTACGACGTATGACTTTGACTAAGGGGGGAACACCTTTGGTTTTCTGCAAAGAAGGAAGTCTTTTGGGAGATGCCCCGATATTGAATAAATCTACAGAAGCACATAAACTTTTGTGGCCAATTGAAAAAACAATGTTGAATAAAGACCCCGCACTGGAGCAAACACCCGGATACAAATAATAATCGATAGGTATTTCTCAATATGCGATTATGGTAGAGGGCGGAATGCACGTAATGTGTATTCCGCTTTTCTTTTAAATAGCTTGTTTAGATTTCAATTATATTTCATCTTTCTTCCAATAATTTTCTCAACCAAGGTACAACCAGTTCTGATTTAAAATAATGATTGGGACCATCTACATTTACCATCCGAAAATATTCATTACGATCTAGTCCTTCAGGTAAATATTCTACATTTTTTCGTGTATCCGGATCTGAGAACTTCTTATAATGATATATTTTCACGTTGTCGGGAGTGCCTACTATAGCATACGCTTTTCTCACAAGGTCCAAGTCTCGATCTAATCCTCCTTCAGTCAGTATGATAGGACGGGGTGCCAAAGCCGCTACGATGTCCGGAAAATTAAAATTTTTCCAGAAATCAGGTATTAAATGGCGTATAGAATTAGGGAATGGACGACGTCCGTTTTTGTCAGGCATAGTCATTACTTCCGCCCGTTCTTGAGTTTGACATAAGAAATCATTGTAAACAAAAGCATAAATTGAAGTATCAAGCGTACCCAATACCATCATTGGTTCGGTTCCCAGAGAAAATCCACTTACTACAATGCGATCTTTACGAATATGCTTCTGGGTCTTCATCCAATTTAAAACCTGCATATCCAAATATGAAGCATATCCCAAATAACTCCATCCCAACTCTAAAAGATAGCGAGATACAACATCGTAATCATAATTAGAGCCCAATGTATATCTCTCAAGGTCTGAGGCTTCTCCGGCAGCCGGGTTATCTACTGCCACTGCTATATACCCTTCTTTTACAAAGTTGAGGGCTTGGGTCAGTTTCGGATCTTTGTACCGGTCATTCAATTTGGGAGCTATCCCCGGTTCACCTGCAAGTCCCTCCTTATTTCCTCCGGAACCGGGAATACACAAAATGGCAGGTACGGGCTTGTTTATATTATCAGGTATTAAAACAAGAAAAGTAGAAACGCATTTGGGAAGCGGATAAAATTCCCATTTTTCTAATCGATACCCTTCCCGCTGTTCTCTTTTTATACAGACAGGAGCTGGAGAGTTTTTATTTGAGGAAATTTCATTATTTCTTCCATCGCATGGCGAAGTCCCTTTTGCCATTTTCGAAATTCTTTGGGAGAAAAGTCTCTATGAAAAGCATAGCGTGGCTCAGTATTTCTGAGCATGGCATGCACTACACCATAAGAACTTAAGAATCGTCCGTCCTCACGTACAGACTTAATTAAATTATGATCCTTAGGAGACCAGCCATCGGACTGAGCATATAGGCTGCCATTAAAAAACAGTGATATTCCAATTATTAAAAAAATATTTTTCATTTGATTTAAATTTTATAGATATTACAAATATAGTTTTATTTTTTCGATATACTCCTTTTTAATTGTCGAAATATACAATTAGACATATAGTAAGTGACAGGATAAAATATGATGCAAAAAGATAGCATTTTATTTATTTGGGAATCCTGTAATTTTATCACTTATCCTACAAATAGAAGATAATATGAATAAATTGGGGAATAATATACTGTATTGGTGAAAGTAATGTATATAAATTCATTATAACTACCGGAAGATATTAACTTACTAAAATCAGAATGTTAACTTTGTGTTTTCAAGAAGTTAACTTCGTGCAGATACGAAATTAATTTCTTGAAAACAAATTGTTAGTTCTCTGTCAACAGACGCTCTAAATCACTGTTAAGAGTGTGAAAAGAATCTTTTATATGTTCTATCTGACAATGAAATTAAGAAAGAAGAAATATGTGATAATATTCCTTTTTTGAAATTTTCCCAAATAAGAATAAGTCGTAAATAGGTAAAAACATTCTATTTGGTAGTAGAATGATAATTTTACTTTCCCTTTGATTTTGTGAAATGGTCCAGATTTTGTTTTTTCTATTACGGTTCCGGTCACTCCTTTGATTAGCACGATACAGGGACATCAAGATATACAAAATGTCAGCTCTGTACCAATATAGCAAATTGATAAAAGGGAGATTCAATCTACTACATATCCTCTAATGATAAGCAGACTGTGTTTATTTGATATTTAGCCAGGACTTTATTCTCTAAGTGTTCCACTTTCTTTTGGAAAAGTTCTGGCTTGAAATTCTTTTTGACGTTTGACTTCTGCTACAATTGCACTTTTGTTATCTAAATAAATAGCTACAATGTCAATTTCATTCTGATTGCCTTTAGGCTCCCACCACGAACCAATAAGACGGAACTCGTAACTTTCAGCATATTTTTGTTTGAAATACTGTTCCAGGATTTTTCCTGAATATGTCGGATAGTCAGCTTTTATTAATTTTCGTAAGCCAATGAAATTTTTTATTTCAATGAGTGAACGATTTCTATCGAAATAATTAAACCAGAAATGAATAAAGTTATCGCATATCCCATATCTGACAGTTTGAGAACCCTCTTTTGAAAAGACAGGACGTTGGCGCACTACTATGTTATAATCTTCAATTAATCGCTTTAGATAACCGCCCAAACTCTTTTCGCCAAGCAACGCTTCTATTTCTGTCTGAGTATTATATCCACCTGAGATAGCACTTAGGATTGAGAAATAGGTACCATAATTCTTGCCGAATTCTTCTATTAACAGATTTTTTCCTTCATCTGTAAAAGGGGAGTTGTCTCTGACCATGAAATCAATCATTCCATCAACGGTTAATACTCTGTTATCACAAAATAATTCAACGTATTTAGGAACCCCACCGGAAAATGAGTATAGTGCCAATAAATCATCATTTGTATATTGGGGATGATAGTCTTTTATGATTTTCTTTAAAACATTCAGACTGAAAGCTGAAAGTTTTATAATATTGTCAGCACGGCCAAAAAGAGGTTCCTTTTCATTATGGAAAATCTTTTCCATTAAAGAATAAATAGAACCACTCACAACGAAATTCATGTGAGTTTTTTGTCTATACTGATCCCAGATATCTTGTATATCACTATAAATCGACTTATTGATATTATAGAATTCTTGAAACTCATCTATAACCAAATTGAATGACTGTCTGGTAGCAACTTCCATAATATACCGAAAGAGAGATTTGAAAGTCGATATTTCTTCTGGCACATAAATATCAAGTGCTTGGGAAACTAAAGTTATGAATTCCCTACATAAAGATGCTTCATTTTTTCTCCCCACAAATAAATAGATAGTAGGAGTTTTTCAAAAGCTCTCATAATAAGACTTGTTTTACCTATTCTTCTCCTTCCGGTAACTACTGTCAGACGAGAGTTCTCTTCAAAAGATAATTCTTGTATCCTTTGTAATTCAGCTAATTCATTCTCCCTATTGTAAAACTTCATATCCTTTGTTTATTAAGTCTTGATTCTGTAACGATGGTTACTGTAACCACGGTTACAAAGATAATCCTATTTTTATTATTTCAATTACAATATTTTATAAGATTCTTCTTACAGTTTGTATAATAATGTTAATGGCTAATTGTGTGCTTCTCGATATGTCATTTTATACATGTCAACTATTTTAAACTAATGAGTTATTTATTATTCTATAAGTTAATTATGAAGATTATATTTATAATATAGCATTATTTGTTTGTCTTTTATACCCTTATGCTACCATTGGATTTTATAAATAATAAGTCTGAATTTTTCTTTTTTATAATACTATTTGATATTTAATCTTTTGTATATAAGTCCTTTATGTGATATGGCTATTATGCCTTTTTCTCCATTTTTCGCCTACCGTCCCGATAGAACTTAGTTAGTATTTTTAAACACATATAAACATTTTTATTATTAACTCAAAAAAGCAATACTTATGAAGAAAACCATCTTCTTGATTTTGTGCATTTTATGTTCTCTTGGAGCCATGGCACAAAAGAAATCAATCACAGGTGTGGTTATGGATGCTAGCGGTGAATCAATCATCGGAGCCAGTGTTGTCGAGGTCGGTACCACCAATGGTGTAATTACTGACATCTCCGGCAAATTTACGTTAATGGTCGATCCTAACGGAAAGATCAAAGTTTCTTATATCGGGTATCAGCCTCAGGTACTCGATGTAAAGGGTAGGAATTCTTTCAATATCAAATTGAAAGAAGACTCTGAAATGTTGGATGAAGTAGTAGTTACAGGCTATGGAGGAAAACAGTTGCGTACCAAAGTGACGAATTCTATTTCCAAAGTTAGTGAGGAATCATTAAAGGTTGGTGTCTTTTCTAATCCGGCACAAGCATTATCCGGTGCAGTTTCCGGTTTAAAAGTGACGCAGAGTTCCGGTAATCCAGGAAGTACGCCGACCATTGTACTCCGTGGCGGTACAGAATGGGATGGATCTGGTTCTCCTTTAGTAATGGTCGATGGACAGCTGCGTGATGGTTTAAATGATATCAATCCGGAAGATATCGAATCTATGGAAGTTTTGAAAGATGCAGGTGCTACTGCATTGTACGGTGCGCGCGCCAGTAATGGTGTAATATTGATTACAACCAAAACGGGTAAAGTCGGTAAGGCAGAAATTAATCTTAAGGCTAAAGTAGGTATGAACTATATTAATAATCCCTATGATTTTCTAGGAGCTAAGGATTTTATCACTGCCATACGTACAGCTTATGACACAACACCATGGGCTAGTAAATCATCATTGGATGGTGCCTCCGCTTATGGAACAGGAAATAAATATGGCAGCGATTTGGTTTGGAACTTATTGGTAAAGGATAGCGGAAACGAATTCCTGTTGAACAAAGGCTGGCAACAAATGCAGGATCCGCTTAATTCTTCAGTAACCCTTCTTTATAAAGATATCAAGCCTTCCGATTATAATTTGAATAACCCTTCTCTAACTCAGGATTATAATGTAAATATGTCAGGTGGTAATGATAAAGGAACTTATTATGCTGGTTTAGGATATAATAAGTCAGAAGGACTTCCCATTTCTTCTTTTTATGAGCGTTATAGCTTTATTTTCAATGGCAGTTATAAGTTGGCTGATTGGATTACCGCAAGTTCTAATTTTAATTACAATCGTGCTAATTGGCGTTCTATGCCCGGTTCGCAAGATAATGAAGGGAACTATTTCGGACGTATAATGTCTTTGCCCCCTACTGTTCGATATGAAGATGAAGACGGAAATCCTGTCCTCGGCCCTAATCATAGCGATGGAAATCAGTCGTATCAACCCGAAAAATGGCTTGTAGATAACCAAACGGATAAATTTACAATGATCCAATCGTTGGAAATCAGACCAATGAAGAATCTTGTAATTAAAGGTACCGCCAACTGGTATTATTCGGAAGGTGTCTATGAGAGCTTTACCAAAGATTTCGAAACAGCTCCGGGTAAATTCAATACAACTAGATCTTCTTCTGCCAAATTTGAGCGTGACTTCTCTCAAACTTATAACGTAGTATTAAATTATAATAACACTTTTGCTCAAAATCATAATATAGATGTTATGTTGGGTTCTGAGTACTACGATAAAAAGACAAAAGGATTTAGTGCATCAGGTTCCGGTGCTCCCACTGACGATTTTGCAGATCTCAACCTGACAGATAATGGGGAAGGGAAACGCACAATTGATTCATGGCATAGCCAGTACCGTATTCTTTCTTATTTTGGTCGTTTGAATTATGATTATCAGGGGAAATATCTGTTATCAGGGGTATTCCGTTATGATGGTTATTCTTCGTTGCTTGGAGATAACCGTTGGGGATTTTTCCCGGGAGTATCTGCCGGATGGATTTTTGGAAAAGAGGACTTCATAAAAAATGCCGTTCCTGATTTGTCTTTTGGTAAGTTACGCTTTAGCTATGGTATGAATGGTAATGCAACAGGTATTGGAGCTTATACTTTACAGGGTTCTTATAATTCTCAGAAATACAATGGTAATGTAGGATATTTGATTGGCTCTCTCCCTAATCCGGGATTAAAATGGGAAAAGACCCGTACAACTGAAGTTGGTTTGGACTTAAGCTTCTTTGATAACCGACTGAACGCAAACTTTACTTATTATAACCGTTTAACGATGGATAAATATGCTGATTTGAGCTTGCCTACTACTACCGGTTTTTCATCAGTAAAGAATAATAATGGAGATTTCCGTAACAGTGGTGTTGAGATGGAGCTATCTGGTACAATACTCAAGATAAAAGATTGGACTTGGAAAATGGGAGGTAATATTTCATACAATAAAAATAAAGTTGTTACCTTACCGGACAATGGTCAGCCAAAGAATCGTATTGGCGGTCAGCAAATTTATACCGGACGTAAAGTTTTAGATGAAGCGGGGAATCAAGTAGATGAAGTCATTTTTGTGGGTGGCAAACAAGAAGGGCAGGAACCGGGTATTTTAGTCGGATATAAAGCGGAAGGATTATATAAAGATTGGAAGGATATTCCCGGGGATCTGGTCGTAAAAACAGGAAATTATCAAGGAAAATATCAATATGGTCCGAAGGCATATGCGGCATTGTCAGATGCAGAAAAGCGAAAGCTCTTCAGATTGAACCCGGTGATGTAAAATGGAAAGACATTAACAATGATGGTACGATCGATGCCTTTGATCAGATAGTAATAGGGAATACGACTCCTCATTGGTTCGGTGGTTTCAATACTACATTGACATGGAAAGGTTTGACGCTGTATGGACGCTTCGACTTTGCATTGGACTATTGGATTTATGACAATACGACTCCCTGGTTCTTGGGATGTATGCAAGGTGGATATAATACAACAACCGATGTATTCAATACTTGGAGCGAAGAAAATCCTAACGCTAAATATCCAAGATATGTATGGGCCGATCAATTAGGCACTGCCAATTATTATCGTACCTCTACCATGTTTGCTTATAAAGGTAATTATCTGGCAATCCGTGAAATCTCTTTGTCTTATTCTTTACCTCAGAATATCGCACGGAAATTTTATTGCCAGAAATTAGATGTATCTGTAACAGGTCAAAACTTAGGATATATTACTTCAGCCAATGTAGCAACTCCGGAAGTTTCAAGTGCTGGTTCTGGGTATGCCTTACCGCGTACTTTACTCTTCGGTATTAATGTTACATTTTAATAATTTGAAATACAAGAAATATGAAAACAATAAAATCAATAATTATATCAGGCATGTTACTGGTAGTATCTGGTGGCATAATGACTTCATGCAGTGATTTATTGGATTTATCTCCAATTGATTTTTACGGAAGTGGTTCTTATTGGACCACTGAAGCACAAGTTACCGGTTATATGGATGGCCTTCATAAACATCTGCGTGATGTAGCCGAACAACACATTTTTACCTTCGGAGAACTAAGAGGAGGAATCTATAAAAGTGGCAATGCATCTGATGGTAACGCACTGTATTACGGCAGTATTATATTGCAGAATTTTGATAAGAACAATACTGGTGTAACCGGTTTTGGTGGTCATTATGGACGTTTGGCTAATATCAATTTATTTATTGACCGTGTGACGAAAGCTGATTATGTAGATGATGCCAAGAAGAAATTTTATTTAGGACAGGCATATGGTTTACGTGCTTTTATCTATTTTGAACTTTATCGTATTTATGGCGGTGTACCTTTAAGATTGGATGTAGAAGTAATTGATGGAGTACTTGATCCCAATAAATTATATATGGCTCGTGCAACCCCCAAAGAAGTAATGACGCAAATCAAGAAAGATTTGGATCTTTCAATGGAGTATTTTGGCAATGTGACAGCTTTTGATCCATATAATCGCGGTAAAAAAGTATATTGGTCCAAAGCAGCTACTGAGTGTTTGATGGGAGAAGTTTATCTATGGACTTCCAAAGTTACTACCGGTGACAATGAGGCTAATATTGCTGATTTGGCAGTAGCAAAACAACATTTACAGAGTGTCATTGATAATTACGGTCTAAGCATGATGGATAATTTTTCAGATGTTTTCGAAGCTAAATCCCATAAAGGTAACAATGAAATAATATTTGCGATTCGTTATCTTGAAGGAGAAGCGACCAATAGAAATGTTAACTATACATACATGAACCAGGGAGAAATAGATAAGGGTGGTTTTCTTGCAGATGGAACGCCATGGAACGATCCTTTAGGATTAAAGAAAAGTGGTGCTCAATGGTGTGAGTATATTCCTGAACTCTTTCAATTATTTGACGTGGAAGACACTCGTCGTGATGCGACTTTCCTGGCTTCTTATAAAAAAGATAAAGATGGTAATTTAAGTCTTTGGGGAACTCATGTCCAAAAGAATATAGGTTACATAAATTCTGAAGGCAATCGTGTTTTTTGTGGGGATTATGCATTCTATCGCCTGCCTTGGGTTTATCTTTCATTAGCCGAAATTGCTAATATGGAAAGTGATAATTCTGGTGTTGAGAAATATATCAATCTGGTTCGTAAACGTGCTTATGCTTCCAATTGGGATGAAAATAAGCATGGGTATAAATCAGGAGATTTCACTCAAAATGAGTTGGCCATATTACATGAAAAAGATAAAGAATTTGTTCAAGAAGGGCAACGTTGGTGGGATGTGTTACGCATGACTCTGACAAAAGGAGGTAAGCATTTAGTATTCTGTAAAGAAGCTAATTTGAAAAATAATGGAGTGCCAATCTTAAATGAAGCGACAGAGAGTCACAAAGTTCTTTGGCCTATTGAACAGAATATGCTTGATAAAGATCCGTCAATAAAGCAAACTCCAGGGTATGAAGAATAACACAATATCTGCATACTTAATATGTTAGTTATATCAAATGTAATTCCTATTAATTTTGATACTTTTTTCTTAGTAATAGCATGCCAAAACATGCTATTACTAAGAATCTTTTTTATTAGTTTGTATAAATGAATCTTTTTTGCTAACATTGTGAGTGAGTGTAAAATAACTTATTTAATATAATTATATAATATGAAAAAATATTGCTTACTTCTATTTTGTCTAATATGTATTCCCTTAATGGGGCAGTCTACTTATAAGCCGGATTGGGAGTCTATAGATAAAAGGCCGGTTCCTGCATGGTTTGAAAATGCGAAATTTGGCATTTTTATACATTGGGGATTATATTCTGTACCGGCATGGTCGCCCAAAGGAACTTATTCGGAATGGTATAAATATTGGCTTGATAAAAAAACATTGATGGGTAATGGAAATTTTACAGGAACAGAAATATATGATTACCATCGGAAAATGTATGGAGAAGATTTCACTTATGCAGATTTTGCCCCCATGTTCAAAGCTCTTAGTTATGATCCCGAAGAATGGGCTGATTTATTTGAGCACTCAGGTGCGAAATATGTAGTGCTGACAACGAAGCATCACGATGGATTCGCCTTGTGGCCCAGTAGAGAGGCATCAATCAGCTATGGCAGACCATGGAATAGTATGGAAATTGGAGCACATCGTGATTTAGTTGGGGAATATGTAAATGCATTACGTAAAACTGATATAAAAGTTGGATGTTATTTCTCTTTGAGAGAGTGGGATAACCCACTATATAATAAAGAAACAATGGATTTGTTTTATGAACGCCATTGGTTTCCGCAATTACAAGATCTGGTAAATCGTTATAAACCGGATCTGATATGGGCTGACGGTCCCGATCAGATAAATGATAAACAGTGGCAGGCCGAAAGAACATTAGCTTGGTTATATTCAGAATCTCCGGTAAAAGACAGTATCGTTGTCAATGATCGTTGGGCTAACAATACCGGTAAAAAACACGGCGATTATTACACGCGAGAATATAGTAATACTAATAGTTCTTACAATAAGCCATGGGAAGAATGTCGTGGTATAGGCTTGTCGTTTGGTTATAATCAAAATGAAGATTTGGGAGATTATACTTCGCCGAAGGCTTTAATACTGACACTTGTCAATATTGTAAGTCAAGGAGGGAATTTATTACTGGATATAGGGCCGAATGCCAATGGTAAAATACCTCCTATCATGCAGGAACGTTTGTTGCACATTGGACAATGGTTGAAAGTAAATGGAGAAGCGATTTATGGCACACGTGCTTGGGTCAATTCTTGTCAGTGGTCCAAAGGAAACAGAGAGTGGAAATCAAAAGAAAAACACTACGTCAGTGGAGATGCAATCTTGAAACAAACTGTTGATCCCGATCCGGGATATGCAGTGAAAGAGGTGTTTTTTACGAAAAAATTGGTATAAGGCGCAAAGAAAAGCAAAGTTCTACATAAATAAATGCAGGTCAGCATCTTGTATGCAGGGCGGGTTGAAGCAAGCTTCGGCATAAAAAGCCTGAAAACACCCCTTTCGGACAAAGTTCGGCTACTAAACAGCTACCGGTTCCGAAACGGGGTATATACAGCATAACAAGTTCTGTTTCATTGCTTTGCCTTGTTTTGCATAGCTCTTGGTAAGAAATAAGTAACTACCTTTAGAAACGAAAATTTTAGAGTTATGGAAACAAAGAGAAGTACGTTTGCGACCTCGTTCTACATCAAGAGATCCGCAGTGAGAAACCGGGACGGAAAAGCCCCCATCATGGTGAAAATCTCCGTTGACGGCGATGACAAGGCAGTGGGAACCAAGCTGTTCGTCACTCCCGACCTCTGGGAGAACGGCAAGGCGAAAGGCAAGTCCGCAGAGGCAAACGAGATAAACGGGCAACTGAAGGTCTCCGCCCGGCTCACCAACCACTACCACCGCATCCTCCGGGAAGAGGATTTCGTCACCGCCGAGAAATTGCGCAACGCCTTCCTCGGTGTCGGCGTGATGGAGAACTGCATACTGAAAGACTTCGGGAACATGAACCGGGAGTTCGGGGCGATGGTGGAGAAAGGGCAGCGAGCCAAGTCCACCTACAACAAGTATCTGGCTGTTTACAACCATTTCAAGACCTTCCTTTGGGAGAAGAAGAAGCGCACCGACATGGCTTACAAGGAGCTGACCAAGGAGATCATCGCCGATTTCGACAAGTACCTGCGGGTGGAGAAAGGATTGAGCGCCAACACCCTCTGGATATACACTATGCCCTTGCTCAGCCTGACCGACAAGGCGTGGCGGCGGGGCATCGTTCGCACCGACCCCTTCGGCGAGTACAGCCTTGAGATGCAGGAGACCGACCGGGGCTATCTCACGGAGGAGGAGCTGCGCACCTTGGCTAACGCCGTGTTCGTCAAGAAACAGACCAGCCTCGTGCGGGACATGTTCCTCTTCGGGTGCTTCACCGGGCTTAGCTACATTGACATAAAGACGCTCACTCATGACAAGATACAGCGCATGGACTTCGACGGCGAGGAATGGATCATCACCCGGCGCACCAAGACCCGTGTGTCGAGCAACGTCCCCCTCATGGAGATTGCCAAGGAGCTGATAGAACGTTACAAAGGGCTTGCCGGGGGCGACCTTGTCTTTCCCATACCCAGCAACAGCGTGTGCAACAGGCACCTCAAACAGATAGCCAAAGCCTGCGGCATCCACAAGGAGATCGGCTTTCACCTAAGCCGCCACACCTTCGCCACGACCGTCTATCTCTGCAACGGCGGCACCATCGAGGCGCTCTCCAAGATACTCGGGCACAAGCACATTTCCACGACCCAGATCTACGCCGAGGTGACCAACAGGATGGTAAGCTCCGATTTCCGGGCGATCTCCGGCAACCTCGCCGCCATGCAGCGGAGCGTGCTGGAGAAGAAGGACAGGAAACAGGACGGGAAGCGGGTGCGCCGCTCCCTCCGGGAAACGGCTTGACGCCTTTCCCCGGCGCAGAATGCGGCAAAGGCAGGAACTTCCGATGCGGTGTTCCTGCCTTTGCTGCATTCCCGATGCACACCCCGTGCGTTTATGTTGGACTTTTCCCCGTTTGCGCTTTGGGCGCATGTCCACGTAGTTCTCCTCCAGCATACGCAGCAGATCCGACTGGCGGTAGAGCGTCTTGCCCGGCAGCGATATGTACGGGATCAGCCGTTGCGTGCGGTAATCCTGCAACGTTCTCGGCGTGATGTGCAGCAGCCTGCACACGTCCTCGCCCGTGAGATAGACCTCGCCGTTCATCGCCGGGCGGAAGTGCGCCGTCACCGTGTCGATGTACCTCATTCCCTCTTCCAACGCCTCGAAGTACGCCCGTACCTCTTCCGTGTCCCTTGTGATCACTTCCATCTCACTCGTCCTCCGTCATTTCCCGGCTCATGGCTTCCACGAACGCCTCCACGTCCTCCGTCCGGTAGTAAATCTTGTGGTTGATCTGGCTGTACGGCAGCAGCCCCCGGTCACGGTAGGTCTGCAATGTCCGCTTACTGATGCCCAGTTTCTCGCACACGTCCGCCCCGTCCATCCAGTTCATCTTTTCGGGCGGGCGGTAGCGGGCGCAAAGCTCCCTCACGTGCTGCGAGAAGCAGCCGAACCGTTCCTTCATCTCCTCGAAGGTCTTTTCTCGATGCTTACTATTTCCATTGTCCCGATACGTTTTTATTGTTATACTTCCCTGCAAATATACCGGTCTGTATATGTCCGTGTATCAAAACCGTACCGCTTGTCCTCGTTTTGCTTCACGTTTGTAGCCTTGTCACGTTCCGGGCGGTGAAAAGCAGGGAGAAGCTCTACATATCCGCACGCCCTTCCGCATATTTTCCGCCCCTTCCGTTTGCCGTGTGCCGGACATTTCGCATATTTGTAACCGACCAAACATCATCACTATGGACGAGGCTGTCTTTATCGCTTAATACACCTTCCTTGCCACTCCTGCGGTCATCGAGGAGGAGAGCCGCATCTTGGGCAAGATCGCACGCCGCCTGCGTTGCGAGTACGTCATCCGTTTCGAGGACGACGGCAAGTTCTATTTCCTGCTGGAGACCCGTTCCGGCTACGAGGAGCATTTCGCCCGGTGCGGCTGGTACGTCGTCAGCCAGACCGACTTCAACAGCCGCCTGACCATCGGCATGGGCTTGTACGAGAGCGGGAACTTGGCGGGCTTCATGTACAGGCTCGATTCCGGCAGCCGTATCCGGGCGATTCAGGAGAACAGGCATCGTGCCGCTTGGATTATAAATTAAGCGTTATTTATTCCTAAATATCAGCACTTTCTGAAATTTTGGCTTTGCATCCATCACGCTTTTAGTCCTTAAAAACTGTCTGCTGTTGTCCGGTGTCTGTCTGCCAACATCTTGGGTTCAGATATCCGCATTATTTTTGGATTATGCAAATCATTGAAAATAAACATTCTGTGGTTAGTGCAAGGTGCAAGCTATATATAGATATATACTTGTACCTTGCACTAAATTTCAATATTTATTTTTCCGTCTATTTTCCATTATCGTTTCAAAATTTTCTTGCCCCCATTGTTTCAACTGCTCTAAATAAGGGATTAAAGTTTCTCCAAATTCAGATACATAATATTCCACTTTGGGTGGAACTGTGGGATATATTTTTCTATTTACCAATCCGTCCGTTACCAATGACCGCAAAACAGTAGATAGCATCTTTTCCGATATAGAGGGGATTGTTTTGTATAGTTCATTGAAACGTATTACTTCATTCTCATCTAGCTTCAATAAGACAACTAAAGCCCATTTGTCACCCAGCCATTCCAGTATAGGGGAAGCAGAACAATAATCGTAATCTAACTTTTTCTCATTTTTTTTATCCAACAAATTGATATACAGGAAAACTAACCTAAATGTAAGTTGCTGATAACCAAGACAGTTCTTCTTTTTTTAAGAGACCTATTAACTTTGCTGTCGCAAAAATAAATGTTATGGACTATAAAAGCAAAACGGCAAACGACAAAGAAATATCCATCTATTATTTCTCCGCCACAGGCAACAGCCTGAAATTGTCGCAGGATATTGCGGCGGCTTTTAGGAGCCGGTCTGTTCAGAATGACACCGTCAGCTGGAATCACCGCATCGGACTCCCGAATCGTAGGTTTTATATTCCCCATATATGGGCGGACTGCCCGGCATTGTCCGCCGGTTCTTGGAAAGTTATCCGTTCAGGAAAGGCGTGTACTATTTCTCCATAGGCACATATTACACGTACAAGGGCTGTGCGGTGTCCGTTGTGGACAAAATCATGTCCGGCAAAGGCGTGCGTCTGGACTATGGCTACAACCTGCCCACCGTAGGGAACTGCCTGAAGGAATACGAGGTATCTTCAGTAAGGAGGACGAAGATACTGGAACGGGCGGAGCTTTACACTTCACGAATAATCGACGACTTGAAAAAAGGCAAACGGAAAAAGCCTTTCCCGTATTGCAGG
>VOFL01000117.1_pt1 | contig 79832 bp, 109 predicted proteins | sample 5384111 | NCBI WGS metagenome assembly VOFL01 (sample SAMN12384731, study PRJNA508395) | synthetic metagenome | isolation source: mock microbial community "Gut Microbiome Whole cell Mix" consisting of 8.3%...
GTACTATATCAACACATCCTTGGAAATGCTGTATTTCTAATCTGCGTTAAAATGTTTGTAATTGAAATTTTTAAAGCATTAAAATATTTATCACTTAGTGTTTTTAACAGAAGTTAACGATATTGGAAATAGTCGTTTTATCTCCATACACTAGAAGGCCGTGTTTCTAATGTGCATTAAAAAATGTGTTATCGTGTTTTTCATAGTATTAAATCATACGGTGTAACGTTTTATCAATGCTGTAAAGAAAAGATAGCAATTATTTCACCTTTTATCGTTAAATCGCGCTTATCTAAACGCTCCGAAACTTTAATAACACCATCTAGATATTGTTCTTCTGTTATTCTTATTTTCAACAGCTCGAAGCCTGTTTTTTTAATAAAGAAACAATTCAAACGTTAGTTGCTGTGTTTTTGTAATTTCTCTAGGCGTTAAAGACATTAATTGTAACATCGTCGTTCAATTAATAGCATTAAATATAGGAGTTGATGCAAATATTGGTTTAATAGCCGTAATAGAAACTTGAAGTAACTTAGTAATTTTTAATTCCGTTCCCCAAGCGATTGTTACAGAGTAAACGACAGCATCCCATATCTGTTGAAAGAAAGTTTTAAACGCATCAAAAATACCCTTAATAAATCCAATGAAACCGTTAATTATTCCTGTGACGGTATCACCTATTTTTTCCATACACCGGTAGCAATTGCTTTTATGAGATCCCATAGATATTGAAAATACGCTTTAAAACCATCAAAAATACCTTTCAGATATTAATTGTATTAACGATTATCGCCCTACTACAGCGTATATTACATTCCACACTGTTTGTAGAAAATTCTTAATGCCGTTAAAAACGTTTTCTACTGTTTTTGAAACCATCAAATGTTTTCTTGCCAGCATCCGTGAATTTCTTCCAAATTTCTGAGACTTTAGCGGTAATATCATTCCACGTTTTTACTAAGCTACCTTTTAACCCACTAGCTGTTTTAACGATTGAATCCCACGTATTTTTATAAAATCGGCTATACCATTAAATATCTCTACTGCTTTATCTTTAACGGAGTTCCATGTATCAACTAGAAACTTAGTAAAAGATTTCCAAATCTTTTGTCCTGTTTCAGTTTGGGTGAAAAAATAAATTAACGCCGCTACTAACCCCACGATTGCCGAAATAATCAACACAAAAGGGTTGGCGTTTAACACTGCGTTAAAAGCTGTTTGAATTGCAGTATAGGCTTTTGTGACACCTGAAGCTATTTTAGTAGCTGTTAATACACCTTTCATGATAATTTTATAGGTTGCTAAGGCGGCTCCTACTCCAACTATAATAGCTTTTAAAGAACTAAAAATAGCTTTATTTTTAGTTATAGCCTTTGTAAAATTAGAAAAAGCAGGGATGACATTATTTACAATAACCTCACTCACAGCTCCTGATATGTCCCAAATCACCTCTACGATTTTTTCAATCGCAGGTAATACTACTGTATTTATTGTTTTAAATGCAGATTTAAAAATTTCTATCGCTTTAGGTACTACAGCTGTGAAAATATCGGCAAAAGTAATTGACCATGTACTAAATACTCCTGCCAATTTCGTAAATATCATAGACACTTGACTGCCCGTATCCTCAAAAATCCCTTTTATTTCAGGCAGTTCTTTTTGTACAATCTGAGCTACATTTTTTATAGCATCACTAATCCACTTAAAGCCCACTGAAGATTCATCACAAAACCTGAATTTTGAATGCCGTTAAATGCATCCATAGCCGATTTTGGAATCCCCAAAGTCTGGTATAACTGCAGCTACCTTATCACCTAAGCCACTTAAGCCTTTCGTAATGCTTTGAATAATCGAAACGACCGTTCCTAAAATAGGAGTGCCTATTTTTGCTAAAAGTCCTGCCACGCTTGTTTTAAGTTACCCATAACGTTTTCATATCCGTCGGCTTCGCGAGCAGCCTGTCCTACAGCTCCGGCTTGTTTAAGCATGTTGCTAGCATAATCTAAACGAGTAGCTTGTTTCGTCGCTTCATCTAAATTTTGCCAATCTTTTGTAGAACCTACTACTCCCTGAGAAATAGCAAACTGCGCCATTTGAGTATCATTTGCAAAAATCCTATCGCTTCACCGGCTTCGTAGTTTCCTTTTAGAAACGAAGTAAGAGAACTTGAAGCATCTTCCAGTGAAACATCATAGAAAGCTGCAGCATCTGCCGCTAAGGTAGTTGCTTGCTCTGATTTCTTCATTGCGGCTTCTGTATCTAGCCCTAAGCCTTTAAACATTGAAGTAATTCGAGAAAATGTCGGCTTTATACGGTTAGGTAGGATATTCATTTTTTTACCCATGCCATCTACCATTTTTTGTGCTAATGGTTCTAACTTACCAAAAACCTGGGTAAATTGTGCATTCAAAGCTTGTGCACTTGCCGCGGCTTCTACGCTTAGCTTCCCAAAATTAACGATTTTTTCTACGGCAAAAGCAGCACCAATTGCTAGCGCTGCTTTTTTAAAGAACCCCACTAATTTACTTGTTGTTGATTGTCCCTTAGATTCCGTCTCGTCCAAAGCCTTATTGGCTTCACCATTATCGACACCGATTGTACCAAAAAGCTTGAAAATTTCGCCCATTAAGACACCTCACCTTCTTTTCGAGGTTTAACAAATTGACTAGCAAAATCTAATGCTTTTTGTTGTTCTTCTTTTGTGGTAGATTTCGCTTTATTTTTACGTAAAGGTCTGTATTTTTGTTGGTCTTTAAATTCTTTTAAAGACTGCGTCATCTGTGTGTGTAACCACTGATTGTAGATTTTTTCTTCTTGTTCCACTTCTTGAACATAAAAAATAAATTCCATTAAGTCACACAAACGATAGGTACGAAGTAACGATATCGGATCTCCGTACCTTTTGAACAACAAATCTTTAATTCGGTGTTCGCCGTCTTTTATTTCAATAAGCTGGCGATAGAAGAGAAAAAATCAGCTAGTTCTGGTTTCTTAAAGAAATCGACTAATAAAGTCGTATACTCCTTTAATCCAAGAGCTGAAATTTCTTGTATAGAAACGCCTGTTAACTCTGCTAAAAGTCCGTTAATATCACTCTTAATATCTTTTAAGTTAAGCATGACTTTTTGCAACATCGCTGCGCCCATTTCAATGCCACGCTTAGTAGCTTCTTTGTCAGCTTTTTCTTTGGCTGCATCAATTTTTTTCTGCTCTGCTTTTGTTGGCTCTTTTGATTTGTGGTCCAACGGTACAACTTTTTCAGCAGATTCAATATTTTTTTCAAATAAATTGATAAACTCGTCTTTCACATCAAGCTTTCCTATGATGGCAAGTAATGTAAATAAGTCATCACCTTTTAGTTCACGCATTTCTAAAGTCATTTTGTTATTCCTCCATGTAAAAAAGAACGACTGATAAGCCGTTCTTTAATTATTTCAGTTCGTCTAAATTTGTTATTTGGAAATATTTGATTCCTCAATAATCTACAAGCTCTCAGTTAGCTCTATAGGATTTTTCGATGTACTTGGGTAATAAATACGGAATGGGAATTCGTCATTTATTAGCTGTTCATAAAGCGTTAGCTGTGATTTCCTGTTCAATTACTACCTCTTTGCCATCCTCTGTTTTAATTTCAAGTCCGCTTTTCACTAATCCGTTATCTAACGCAACGATGATAGGCTGTTTCGTTCCATTATGAATACCCACAACGGCCATGTTAGGGATATAGTCCCCTTCTTCTAAATAGCGTTTAGGTTTAATAATTTTATAACCAGCAGGTGCTTCATCTGTAGTAGCATCTGTCATCGTAGCATTTAATGATCGGCGTAAATTTTCTGCTGTTAATTCAATCAAGTTGGCTTTCATCGTAGCTGTGGCTGATTCAAGCACATTCAAACCTACTACGTCCATAATATAAGCACCGTCTACTTCCACTTTACGGTAAGAAAGTTCTGTTTTGATTTCTACACCACCAGAAGTTGCCCCCATGGGAATACCGGTAAACTCCTCTTTCTCTTTATCGTATTTAAAATCAGTAAATACTGTCGCAGAATCAATGACAAAATTGTCTGCGGTTGTTTTTGTATAACCTGTTTTAGGTAGTGCCATATTCTTTTTTCCTCCAATCGACCGCTACATAAAAGCGGACATTTCTTCTTTTTAACAGCTCTTCTTTTGTTGGTATTTTATTTGATCCTTGAAAACTAAAAATGAGATTTAGTTCTGGAGTTAGTACCCTTTTGTAACAAAGAGCTGTTTTAAACTTGTCTTCTAGAACAAGCAAGTTTAAAAATGAATTATTTTTGTCAAAAATATCAATATCCAGATAAAAACCATCTTGATTTCTACGAATAGGCTCGGAATCAAAATCAAAGGTGGCATATGGATAGATGACCTCTTTTCGAGGATTCGTTTCTAAAAATGTTTCTGGGTGTATCTCTTGTAAGATTCTTACCAGCTCTCGTATAAACTCTTCCATCACTTATCCCCCTTTAAATGTAGCTCCGTATTCTTTCCCTAGAATTTCGATGACTTTTTCTTTATTCTGCCGAAACGCGTTTCTTAAAAACTTTTGTGGTTTCTGACCTCTTGTAAAATGCCATTCTCCATCTGGTCCCTCAAAGAACCATCCACCTTTACGTCCTGAGCCATTTTCAGCAAATTCTCCGGTTCCGAATTCAACATAAATGGCGTATTGTTCTGGCGAGCCGACAATGCCGACCACTTTTCCTCCAACAGCCTTAAGTTGATAGTCTATCCGGTCCCGCAACTGTCCTGTTTCAACTGGCGCACCAGACTTTGCAGCAGCTTTGATAATCATGAGGACTTTAGTCATCCCCCGTTCTGCCGTCGCGTCTAACTCTTTTTTTACCTTGTCTTTGTAGCTGATAAATTTAAAGTCATTCTTCGCCACTTAAAACACCTTCAAACTTCAAATAAATTTCATTGTGATGCTTTATGCCAACAGGATTATCGGAATACGTAATATCGTAATAACGATTTGTTTGATCAACCACTCGCATATTGTCTGTTATCCCCTCAATAAATTCGGGAATAATAAGAATGTGTGTAGATTCTTCTACAAATGCGTTCTGTTTCGTTGTTTCATCTGTTCCTGTCACCAAGTCGATATATCCAGAAACTTCTTTAAACAAGCCCCAATCGTCAATAAGCCCGCCTAATCCGTCAGGCTTTTGGCCTTTGACCTCTTGTAGAAAAAAGGTTTGAGGTGAGTACATTATCCCCACCTCATTTTTTTATATTTATTTAAAAAACTGAACTTTGCTGCAGGAAAGCCCTCGATATTATCACTAGCGTTCACATCGTAATACGTGATAGACATTCTAGCGATAGATTCTGACTTAATGCCTAACTTTGCGCCCATCGATTTTTAAATCGTAAAAGTTCTTCAATACCCATTTTAATATCTGCTGGATATTCTACTTTTGTAATAAAAGCACCAGAAAAAGAGCCATCAAAAAAAGGCTCTTCAACATCTGTTTCCAGTGTCTTTTCTGTGATAGCTTCAACAGTTGTTAGGCAATCGTTTACTTTAGAATTACTAATTTGAATCGTATCACCTACTCGTAAACCAAGAGGGTTATCTTTTAACACAATAGAATTACCCTTAAAAACAACATCCCTAAAGCGTATATGAACGTTTTGAAAATTATTATTGGTTAGTTGCCTAACTGTCTGTTCGAACGCGTCTAAGTCACTCTGAGTAACCGATGGATCAATTTTTTTTGCTTCTTCAATGCTGATAATCAAGTTAGCCACCTCCTAAGATGCAGGTGTACCTGTTACTGCAATAGAGGTTGTAAACGCACCGGAAGTAAATTCAAATGTCGCTTTACCTTCTGCAATAATTGAGCCATCAAATCCACCGTTTTTATTTTTAGTGATAGTAGCAACACTCTCATTACTAGATATCACTGTAATTGCTGAAATTACAGCTTGTGCGTTTGTGGCATCTACTGGATTAGCTGCAATAGTAAATGTCTTAGTTGCGCCTACTGCACCCGTCCATGTTTTCTGACTAGGCGTGATACCCGTTGCTGGATTAGTAGGCGTTACGCTTTTTTTACTGCTTTTAAAATAGCTACTTTATTTTTTTCAGGGATGTGTTTACCATATTTTCCAGCTCCCTGGATTGCTACTCCGTTAAAATCTTCGGAGTCAATAGCACGTGTTACAGAAATACCAACGCCCGCAATACCTACGCTATCCGCGGAAAATTGAGCCATTTCCCCAGTTTGTAATTTGCTTTCTGGAATTTCAACCAATACAAAACCTTTAAATTTATATATTGTTTGTTCATCAATGTTAGCACTTGAATTTTTAGTTGTTGTTGCTAAACCATTGTCTACTAAAAAATCATAAACATCAGGGTGAACATAAGCAACCCAAGCAAGAGACTTAGAAACTAAATTATTCACAAAAGTCTTATGCGCCGTTGAGAACAGCTTAGTTACTCCTTCACTGGTTAATTCAAACCGAATCGTTTCAGAGGCTGCATCAGATAATGCTTTACCTAATAAACCGTCGATATACTCAGCCCAAGCAATCGCTTGTTCCTCTAATCTTTCAGCTACTACTGCGTCAGCGTCATCGTTTACTGTGATATTATCCACTCCTTCGTGAATCGCTAACGGAGATTCATAAGGAACCGTTGTATCAATAGATTTAATTTCTTTACGTGGCCCAAAACGATTAGAGTTGCCAGTTCCTGTACCAAACGCTACGTTTTCACCAGTGTTGTAGGGTTGCATTACCACAGGTGTATCTGAAGTTTTTAGCATCAAAAATGTGTCGCTATCTTTTACAGCATCCGACGTCTGCAACTCTCCTCCAAACGCACGTAAAAAATAAGATTTTTTCTCTGTAATTTTGGCTAATAAGCCTGCATATTGTTTCGTGTAAAATTTTGTAGCCATAAAAAATTCCTCCAATTACTCGTATTTTGATAAGATTGCTTCAAATGGATCTTTTTCGTTTGGTTCCTTCCCTTTTGGCAGTTTGTTATCAATTGGTTGATAGCCTGCTTTATTTTCAGTCTTTTTTTTCGACTTATCATCGAGTGTATCCTTCTTTTCAAAGTAATCAGGGATGGAAGCTTTCAAGTCTTTCACTTTACTTTCTAAGTCCTTCACATTCCCATCTTTGTCAAGTTCTAACTCACCTAATTTAAATAAAGCATAATCAATATCCTTAGCCCCTGCACTTTGTAATGCAGCAGATACTTGGCTATTGATTTTCAAATCTTTGTTTTCCTTTTCCAACGCGTCTGCCTTTTCTTTTAAATCAGCTAGTTCTTTTGAACATCCGGATTGTCCTTTGTTTTAGCTTCTAGCGATTTTAAGGTTTTATTTGCTTCAGCTAACTGGCTTGAAAGATTATTATATTGGTCTTTTGGTACTGCATTTACAGGAAATTCTTTGTCAATTTCTTTATTAGCAGCCTCCATATCCAACGTACCATCTTCTTTCATATGTTTTGCTAAAATTTGTTTGATCCATTCCATCGTTTTCTACCTCCATAGCATTTATATAGCGGTCGCTGCCGCTTAGAGTGTCAGAATATACCGTCTGCTCGGTAGCGGTGCCCTTTTAACGTCATGGCTCCTGGACAAAATAAAAAGACTTATCAATAAGCAAGTCTTAACTCCTCATATCATCTAATACTTGTTGTTTTGCTATATCTAGCATGCCTAGCAGCTGCAAACTTCCATTTTGACTGTAATAAATAGTGACCTCTCCATTTGGCCGCTGTACAACAATTGTGGCCTGTTCAAAATCAGGCTCTTGGCTTGATACCCATTCGTAAAACTCTTCGTAGTCTACATCTAAACAAGCGTAAGGATCTTCCATCTTATGGCCTCCCTTAGATATAAAAATAGCACTCAGCCGCTTAATGGGTGAGTGCTACTATTCGTTATAATTATCTGCATCCGCTTGCCATCTATCTAGCAAAGTGGGTTGATTAAGTTTATGTTGTTGATAATATTCCTGTCTCAACCGCTCACGTTCCTCAGGCGTTTTCGCTGTGTCTAGCAGCTTATATAACTCATCAAATTCCTTATCAGTCATCTCTAAAGCGCTACGCCTATAATCCACATCTACCTTACCCAAGAATTGTCACCTCCAATATATTATCGACTATCTCCACTGTATACTTCAAGTTTCTGTTCAGTAGGAATTCACTTTCCTTTTTCATCGAACTGTTCGTTCCTATATAAGCGCCTTGCGTTCCTTTAGGAATCAGGAATTTAACTACTCTTCCATCCTTATTTGCACTGGTAAAATTTAAAAATCCTCGGCAACTTTTTGTTGATACTAGTAGACTTGAATTCTTTGAATACATTTCCGTTCAGAATAGCATCGTATTCATTTGCAGATACACCTCTATAAGTTATTATATCATGTTTCAATTTAAATTTACTAATAGCATCATCTAAATTTTGAATAATATTGACAAGATAAGGTTTTCTCTTGGATTATATTTTTCATTTCGAGTATCTTATTCATTTTAGCAAATGCGTCTGATGTATAATCTTTCATAGCATTAACTTGTTCAGGCTTCAATCCAGCAACCCATTTATCACTATCATCTTGCAGATCAGATTGACCGAAGAAGTCCAGCTCAGTAAAATTCGGCTTTGGTTTCGATTCATTTTGTCTGATTCTATCTGCATACCACTCATCATAGCTTTTAAACTCCGACATCTCTTTAGATTCATTATCTTTTCTAAGTTCAGGGCTGATACCGTCGACAACTTCAATTGTTGTACATCGGCAATTCACATCTTCTGATGCTACCCCAAACATCCGCGGACCTTTTGCCGAATGCCCTCTAATGGTAAACTCTTCGTCTACATCAACCTCTTTACCGTCTAACTCTTGGTGGGTTCGGCGTGTATGTTTATCGATCGTGGCAAGCCATTTCTTTTTAATATTGATGCCCAGCTCTTTTGCTTCTTCATATCCTTTTTGGGTAGTGACAGACTGAGTACGTCCTGCTTCTGTTCTTGCAATACGTAATGCTTGTTTGTAGCTAGCTTCTGTTTCCTCATTAATCCATCTAGCTATTTCAGCATAACTTTTACCCTCGAATAAGCCCGTTATGATATTGTTAGTCACATTTTGGGCTAATTCATCACGGTACTTGTATAAACGCTTTGAGAGCCTCTTACCCGCTACAGGTGCATTGACGAGATTCATAATATAATCATGGTTAATTAACGGCATACTTAGTGCTATATTCTGTGACTGCTCTAGCGTATACCACAGTCCATAATATCCCTGTTCAGCTTGTTTTGCAGAATAGCCTTTGATAGTTTTTCAACTTTCGGTGAGTTTAACTGAAGAATGGCATTAATTTCATCAGCAACACTAAAAAGTCTCTACTTCCAAACGGGTGGAAAAAGAAAGACTTTCTGCATTTTCTGTATAAACTTTTAGCCGCTTTTGATGTCGATTAATGATTGACGATAAACATTAAATAGCTGATTATCCGTTTCCTGGTAATTGGCTTTCTGTAGAGCCTGTAGCTCCTTCTGCCATTTGTTGAGTTGGGACATTTGGGGTCACCGCCGTTTCTTCTTCATCGGTGTTGTCCGTCAAACCTTGCGTATATTCCGCCTCTTCTAATGCCTCTTTCACGTCTTCCCAGTCAAGGTCAAACTGTTCGCAGATAAGGCGTAAAACGTTGTCGTCGTCAAGGCGAGGTGCTACTTGCAAGATAGATTCAAGGATAATTTTTCTTGTCTCTGCTTCGGTTTTCTCATTGTTAACAATATCTGTTTCATTCACCATTACTTCTCTAGTAAACGTAAATGAAACTTCTGTTGGGTCAAATGCTTTAGTATAACGACGATTAATGTCATCAATAACAAGCTTATTCATCCATTCTAGTAAAGCTCGTAGTCTGGCTTCAGTCTTGTTGGCTTTCATGTTTAATAGTGTATAACGTGCTTTTATCACTATGTTGGTGATATTCCCGTCGCCTACTTGAGTTGAATCAAAGGCCATTCCAAACTTATAGATATTTTCTTTGTCAATCTCCATTTTGGTTTTACGCCCTTCAGTTGGAATCGTTACTGTTTTAACATCTAAGCCCCCATCTGAACTAGTACCAACAACCTTTTAGATTTAACATTTTGTCTTAATTTTGAAAGATCGTCACCTTGGAAACCTGATACAACGTAAATGGCTTCCGCAAAATCTTGTAAATTGTTTGATAAAAAACAATTCATTAAGTCGTAATCATCTATCAGTGCCTTAATAGACTTTAAATCCGTCGTTTCCTGTTTATTATTTGATAACCGATAAAAAGGTATTTGTCCGTAGCTTCGTTGCAATAAGCTTTCATTATCGCTATCAACTGCTAAAACATGTGGCCTTGGATTAATTGGTTCAGCTTCATCTAATTCATAATCTTTGTTATCCTCAGCTACGAAAAAATAAACGTTCTGGTCAGTCCACACTTCCGCGTGATGGATATCGACTGTCTCGCCGTCTTTCTCGATTTCAGTGATATAATGACGGCAAATACGTTGTAATTCATTGTATTCATTGTATACACCAAACACGTTTAAACTATCAGCCACTTGAAAACACAATCGATCTTCTGCATTGGTTCTTGCATAAACATACTCAAAACCTTTTTGGCTTGAACCTTCCACAAGCTCTTGTAGCACTACTTGAAATTCAGAATTGTAATACTCTGCTAAATACTCTTTAAGTTCTTCGTTTTCTGTTTCGTATTCAACAGGATTAGATAAAAGGTATTGAGTTTTTTGGTCAACAATTTCTGGGAAAAAGCCGTGCGGGATTCGTACATTCGAGGCGTATTTGTCTTCTCGCAGTACCCCCTCATCGTCTACGTAAAAGATACGATTGTTCATGATATCATTTTCATGGTTATAGTACCGAATACCTGTCTCTGCCTCTCTTTTTGAGGTAGATTTTCGATCTTTGTCAATCGCCGCCTTTAAAGCACTAGCGATAATCTTCACGTCTTCACTAAGTAAAGCTTCCATTTACAGCCTCCTTTCTAGTATAGCCATTTATTTGTGTTCTTAATTTCTCTAAGCAGACTAGCTGCACTGTCTGGTGCGTCGTCGTGCTCTGCGTTCTCTGTATAGTCTAGTATCTCGGCTATATATTCTTTGTCTGTGTCTTCAAGCCAAATTATTCGGCTCCAATACTTCCGCAAATAAGAAGATATCTTGATAAACTTATTTGTTTTTTCGTGATACTTTTGCACGTATTGACTTCGTTCGATTAGGTGTTTAGCTAAATAACCTTTATCGCCGTTCGTTTCAGTGTAAAATGTTCCAGCTTGGTAGTATTGATGTAGTTGCAATATTTCAGGTAGGCAATCATCAACGTGTTTCTGCCATTTCTTGCCAAACCCGATAATGGTTCCGTCCTTTTGCTCTTTAAAATGGTAAATGCTGTGCTATCACCACCTCCGTATGCCGCGTCGATGTGTGCTACACCGTTATAAATAAGGTTAGTGTTATCGATATAGGTCGGTGCAGTAAATAGCGATTCACTATCAGCGATGTGTTTTAACTCGTAGTTCGCTGCAAAGAGCGACGGTGTCATAGACTGCTGTAACGCTTTACGTTGTTCTTTGTCAATTAATCCTGTTTCGTAACAATCGAATTTCTTGACGTTAGGCATTTTAGAAATTGCATCTTCCTTATGCCAAGGCGTGCCTGTGTTAATAAAACGGCCCTCACGATTCTTCACATTCTGCAATTCTTGATACTGCAGCTTTGTTTTCTCTCGTTCAGCACGACTTACTCGGTCTTTAATGTTAACAATATCATCAGTGATAACGATATCCGCGTGTTTACCTGTTAATGAAGCATAAATCCCCATACCAAGTAATTGAGATGTTCCCCGGGTAGATGTTTTTAAGTTGGTATCTATTTCTGTTGTAGTCTCTTTCAAAAGCACCAATTCAACACCATATAATGCAAATACAAGCGTTTTAAAGTATTTGCTAGATAAAACCTTAGCCACTTGTAAAATAATCTCTACGACGTCTGAATCGGCCTTACGAAAGAAGATAATATTTTGGTGGGAAAAAAAACCATCAACAAGGCAAAACCAATCGCCAATGGGGTGGTTTTAAATGACCCACGTGGAGCCAATAGCGTTTAATCGTCTTTCTCGACCAAAAAGACTTTACCCAATATTTGTGCGGTTCTGCTAAGTCGGTAAACCCAACTAAATTTCCGAAAATTACCGGGTTCGTTTTGATTAAGTTCAAGTATTTTCGCTTTTAGGGCTCATGTAGAATCATCCTCGAAAAATTGCTCGATTTCGACAGCTGCATCGGAGATATTAAGCACGCCTGAAACTTCAGTTTCTTTTCGATCTCGCCATTCGTCCGGCTTTCTATTTTTCAACCAGAAAATAGCTGCAGTTGGATTAGGAGCTACTTGTTTTTTAACCTTTTTTGTAATTTCCATACCGTTCTCTGTTAGTTCTTCTGTAACTTCGGTATATTCGTAGCCTGTAGCACTCTTAAATAAAGCATTTTCAACTTGTCTATCAACGACTTCTTTTCCTTTTTAAGGATGCCGAAAGTGCCGGAAATTTTTTACCCATTCTCTGAAAGTTGAATAAGCTACCCCGATATTCTGGGCTATCTGCTTATCGATGAGGCCATCTCGTGCCCATCCTTCGATTTTGATTAACCCTTCCTCGGTTAGCCACTCTGTGTACTTCGCCATGACCTCACCGCCTTTCTGTATCAAAAATAGACACCTTCCCATTTTCTTGGGAAGGTGCCTTTTCTGCGTAATTTTACTGATAACAGTATATCACGATTTATCAATGGGAATTGTCACATCATTGTCACTTTTTTCGATTTTCTTCAAAATCTGGTTATGTTTATTTCTGATATAGCCATAGCTATGCCCAAATTCTCCCGCAATTTGTTTTAACGATAGCCCTTCGATATACTTTGCTACTAAGATTTTTTGATCTAATCCTTTGAAACTATAAACTAGCTTTCGTAAATCGTAAATTGAGTTCATTTTCCACGCTAAACGTTTTTCTAAGTCTTCGATAATATCTTCCAACTTAGAAGCTTTGGAATCTTTTGTTAGTGTGTATCTTCCTAAATCCTCTGGGTCACACCATCTTTCTAACTCTTTTTATACGTTTCTAGCTCCCAGTCTAAGTAATAGATTTCTTGTTCTAATTTTTGATAGCTGACTAACCATTCGTACAATGTACTTTCACCTACCTTCTTGTTCATCGCTTTCACTATTAACCGTAACTTGTACATTTTTATACAGAATTAGAGTTAATAATGCGGATAGCAATATAAATCTAACATCATACGGTATCTTAGCTAATATCGAAATAATCCACTCCGACACTTTGTATATCATCATAGCTAAACCTAAACATAACCAGAAAGATATTAATTTATCCAAGTTTATCCCCCCTATACTCCTCAATTTTGGCTTTCACTGCAGCCATTAGCGCTGATTGCCCTTGTTCTTTTGCTTGTAAAGCTTTGATTACTTGTTCGTCAATAGTTCCTTTCGTCACTAAGTGATGAATAATAACAGGCTGTGTTTGTCCTTGGCGGTCTAATCTGGCATTGGCTTGTTGATAAAACTCCAAAGACCATGTAAGCCCAAACCACACGATAATGTGCCCGCCTTTTTGTAAATTTAGTCCGTGCCCTGCTGATTGTGGATGGGCTAAAAGTAAAGAAATTTTTCCCTCGTTCCATTTCTCAATATCCCCGTCAGACACATTTAAAGCCTTTGCTTGTTTAAATCGTGCTTGGATTCTTTCTAGGTCATGTTGGTATTGATAAAAGACTAAAACCGATTGCCCTTGTGCGTCCTCTATAACGCGTTCTAGCGCATTTAACTTTTCTTGGTGTATTTCCTTCCGTCGCCGTTTTCGTCGTATACAGCGCCGTTAGACAGCTGTAAAGCTTGTTTGATAGTGTAGCCGCATTACTAGCTACAACGTCTGTTCCTTCGAGTTCTAACACGTATTCCCGTTCTAGCTCTTTGTACTGTTTCCAGCTTGTCGGGTTCAAGTCTAGCTCGATAATATTTTCCGTTCTCGGTGGCAGTCGCAAATAATCTTTTGCTTTCATACTCACGCATATATCGCTTATTTTGTTGTAAATCGCTTCTTCTGCTCCTGGGATTAATTGCCAAGAATACACGATATGCCCGTTTTTTTGTGCGGGGACAAAATATTTATTACGGTATTGTGTGATAGTCTTTCCTAGCCGTTCGCCTTGGTCCAATAAATACATCTGCGCCCACAAATCCATCAAGCTGTTTGGGGAAGGTGTGCCTGTTAGCCCGATAACACGTTCCATCTTCGGCCGTACTTTTCGTAATGCTTTAAATCGTTTGGCACTACTTGACTTAAAACTGGATAACTCGTCTATAATCACGGTTTTAAAGGGCCAGTTTCGTTGATAGTAATTGACTAACCACTCCACATTTTCACGATTGATTAAATAGACATCTGCCTTTTTGAATAAAGCTTCTTCACGTTGCTTTGGGTTTCCTAACACTTTTGAAAAAGTGAGGTGCTGCAGATGGTCCCATTTTTCAATTTCATCGGTCCAAGTTTTCTCGGCAACTGATAATGGGGCAATTACTAACACATTTTCAATAATTTCAAACGTGTGTAACAACTCGTCAATAGCTGTCAAACTGGATAAGGTTTTCCCTAGTCCCATATCTAACATCAAAGCACAGTAAGGATGATCAAGAATAAAATTCTTAGAGTATTCCTGATAGGGATGTAACGTTGCTTTCAAACTCAATCACTCCTTTTATGGGACATATCAGGCATAACTCTTGCTATACCGCTTTGCATTGCGTAGATTAACATATCCACTCCTTGCTTGCTGTCAATGACAAACACTGGGATAAGCTGCTCTTTGAATTTCTCTATAATTTTTAACTGGTCTTTTCTTGGTTTACCTCCAGGCCTCTTTAATTCAACGAAAACACGTTGCCTTGATATAAAATAATCCTGTCAGGAACACCCCTAGTTCCTGGGGAAGTGAACTTATAACATAAAGCTCCTATGCGTTTTATCTGCCTAACTAGATACTTTTCAATGTCGTTCTCAATTTGCATTACTTCGGCCTCCCATCTGATAAGATATTGGTTGATGTGTTCCATCAGATCTATTTTCTTCAACCTCCGTTTAAAAATACCGTGTCACATGTAACACAAAAATTCTTCAACTTATATATATTCCCCATGTACATATATACATATACGCCCTATATATGTATATTAATTATTTCTATATATGAATAGAAAATAGTGTTACAGGTGTTACGATTGTTCTTCATTCTTACTCTCCCAAGATGTAATAGCGTAACACTCCCTGTAACACCAACGGGAAATAAGGTGTTACAGGTGTTACAGTGAATATTTTAGGTGTAACACTCGTAGCTTTTTTAGGTGTTACACCTAACCCCGCGTCATTACTACCTTTTTGTTTTAAGGTGTAACACGTAAATAGGCTACTTGTACTCCATACCCAGGGCCAAATCTTAAACGTCCTTTATTACCTTTGCTGTTTTTCTCCCAACCAGATAAATGGCTTAAAACTTGACGAATTTCTGCAGCTTTTGCAGGATGTATGTTTTTAGAATCTCCGTTATACAATTCATTCCAAACCTCTGCAATACATACTTTGTTTCTAACAATCTCGCCTTCTTCCTGAATATCCGTCCCCCACCCCTGAATATACTCTCGTCTTTCTTGCTTACTTCGTTTGTACCAATCTTCCGTTATTGGGATTTCCAAATATTCAAGGATTTCGCCTTCCATGCTAGAGGTTTCCGTGTGCATTTCTTGGGCTTCTAGTGCTAGTTTTTCTTGTTCGTCTGTTAGATACAAAGGTTCTCCTGCTTGCCACAACTCAACGGCTTCTGCCCATATCTGATTGCGCGTTTCGTCGGTCATTTCCCACACTTTATTTTTAATCGGTTGAATGCCGACATCTACTGGCCAAAAACGCCGATTTCCTGTTTTATCTCTTAGAAACTCGTTGTCGTTCGTTGTTCCCCAAAAGACACAACGGCGTTTAAAATAGGACTTATGCCGACCGTAAGCAACGCGGAAAATGTCTTCTTGCTTGCTAATAAAATGCTTGGTGGCTTCAATGTCTGCTTTTTTTGTCGCTGACAATTCGCCCATTTCCATGATCCAAACACCTTGCAACGCTTCGTAAGAGTCTTTCCCCGTCACACCTTCTAAGCTGTTAGAAAACCAGTCTCCCGCCAATTTTGCAGGCAATAGCGTTTTTCCTATTCCTTGCGGACCGCTAGTCACTAGCATGTAGTCAAACTTAATCCCTGGCACAAAAATACGCCCTACGGCAGCTGTAAGAAATTTTTCGTAACTACTCGAATGAACGGTGTATCTTCTGCGCCTAAGTAGTCTATTAGTAAAGTTTCTACGCGAGGCACTCCGTCCCAGTGCAAGCTCTCTAGGTATTCTTTCACTGGATCATATGAGTTTCTTTCGATTTCTTGGACTAGCGCATCATCGATTTTGCCACGGTTCACAATACCGTAAATTTTTTCGATATATACCCGTAACCCCGCATCGTCGCTGTCCTTCCACATCTTGTCTCGATCTAACTTCCGCCAAGGCAAGTTGTCTTTCACCTCAATACGATTAGAAAAACTGTTCATAAAAATTTTCTTTTTGAGGTTCGGGTCATTCAGCATAATGACTTCTAAATTTTTCGCGGAAGCCATAATCTGACCGTATTCGTCAATTTCGAGGTCCAATTTTGTAAACCAGTCTTTGTCGTCCTCTTCCAATTCGTCTAGCTCGCCGTCAAAGTCTTCTAGTGCTTGTGACAGCTTTTCACTCTGAATCAAGGTCTTAACTTGCTTGTCTTCCATTGCGAACTCTCGCATCGCTTTAAACGATGGATAACGGTCAATCCGCGTCGTAGGTTTGACGTCTTCATCTAAATCGCCAAATAGATGGATACGGACAAGGTCAAACGCGTTCACCAGTTGATCGCCTACAGGGTCCGTACCGTGATGAGAATAAGCGAACTTATCATCATAAATCACTAGCCCACCACTAGTAGAACCTTCTAAAACGTCCAACGGTCCTCTCTTCCTGTGGACCCGTAGATGTCAGGCAAAAGGTTTCAATCGCTGAAATGATGTCTTACGTGCGACAAAATGCCCCGACAATCCCTTTTTTCTCTAATGGGTCGCCTGCTTTTTTTGCTTGTCTTTCGCGGATAGAATGCCCACGGGAACTTTCTGGCCAAAAACTTGCATCTCGCCAGTCTTCGTATTGGCTTAGAATTTCGTCAGGATCGACCCACGGCAAATCGATGTTATCGGTGAAATATTCCCCGTCTATCGAATGACTGGGCCAATACATTAAACGTTCTGCCTGATAGGTCGTATCATCGAAGTTATCCATGCCGAAAAACTCCGCAAGCTTTCTCGCTAGGGGCTCATACTCTTCGGCGGTCACTGGGCGACTTAACGGAATAATCAAGCGATAACGTGGACCTTTACTAAATGGCTGTGTGTCGTGTAGACAGCTGCAGCGTGGTCAAATAACAGCTGTACATCGTCCCAAAAGTCTAACGTCGTGCTGTCGGCATCTAACGAAACAAGGCTACGCTGTTGCGTGTTTCCTCTTTCCGTCGTCCTTCTTTTAACCAACCACCAATAAACGCCCCAACGTCTTTAACTTCGCCCTGCTTAGACTTTGGCATTTTTTGTAGTCTTCGACAGTCTCTTGTGTCACTGTCGGCGTTTTCAATCGTTGGGTAAAATCCGACCAAGACATCTGCCGATTTTTCCATTTTTCTCGGTTTTGAAGCACCCACTGCAAGATGGATTTCACCATCATAGGCTAATTTGATGTTTTTTTCTGGCTGTTCCATCTTTCCGCTTCCTTTCTTTTATTGTTTAAGGATGAAACCTAAACAGTCAAGCCATCCTTCTTGATAGTCACACGTAGAGGATTTATGATCATAATTAAACGCAGCTCTCATTGCTTTAAGATATTTACGCTTACCAACAACGTAGCCCAACAAAAAGCAAAGTACTAAGTTTATTAGTATAAGTATGTTATTTCCCATTTATTAACAATCCTTTCCATATTCGTACTCGTAAATTAGATTAGTTAACCAGCTATAATCTAGCTCTTGCTCTTCGTCAAACTCCTGTTCGTTGACATAAGCAGCAAAATCTACGATATTTTCGATATTTTCCTCATCATAAAAACCCCAACTCCAAATGAATGCTTTAACACGAACGAGTTCCCCAATATCTTTTTTAAAAACAAAAACGGGCTCATTGACCATTTCAACACTCATACAAAATTCACATGTCCCCACTTCTTCTTCGTGAGGATTAGTTTCAACATCAACTAGTTTTAGTTTCATTTTCTATCGCTCCTTTTTCTAATTTTTAGTGATTTTCAATTCCCAATCATCGCTATCAAAAAATACAAATTCTAATTCCTCAAAATCGTTTGTATTTTTATCAAATCTTTAAATTTCTTATTTGAACAAATATTTCCAAAGCGTTTTAAAAGCGGTGCTTAAAATTTTCATAATCACTGTAACTAAATTCAAAAACTTTCCCAGTTGAAAAACTCCACCAGTTGTCAGTTCTAACTTTACATAATTTAGTGCCATTATCTGAACCTCCTAATCTTTCATGTAATATTTCGTTTCAAATCCTTCGGCGTTTAACGGCAAGCCTTCCGCCCAATCAGGAACTACAGACATGATTTTGTTCATTTCTTCAATAGATTTTTCCCCTTCTGGCACTTCGGCTACTGCCTCATCGTGCACATGGAAAACAATAGGATAGCCCTCACGTTCAAGCCTCTGCATCGCTTCTGCTAAAACGTCTCTTGCCGTTGCTTGGACAATGTTTTCCACCAATTTACCGCCGTAGGTTTGCTGTTCCGTGAAAGCGACTTTATCGCCTTGCCCTTCATAAAAAATAGCAGGACCGTAGTCACCTTCTTTTAAATGCGCTTTTGCATACGCTAGTTTTCGTCCGCTTGGTAGCTGAATAAACAAGAATCCTGCTTTTTTATAAAATTTCAACCCACGAGGGCCTTTTTTAATGCCGCCGTTTTGTAAACAGTCAATCACAGCTTTTGGGTTTCATGCCAAAAGTTCTTAATGCGTTTATTGGCTGTACGCCAACGGTCCACAATGTCTTGTAATTCGTGTTCTTCAATGCCGTTTTCTAATGCACCCATTGCTTTAAGCGCCCCTGGTCCGCCTTGGTAACCAAGCGCCAATGTCGCCACTTTTCCACGTTGGCGCATGTCTTTACCTTCGTGGCTTTTCCAGTCGTAGTCCGTCACTTCGCCTAAATGGAACATCTGCGCCGCTGTTGCTTCGTAAATTTTGCCGTGTGTGCGGAATACTTCTAATACCCAATCTTGTTTGGCATACCAAGCAATCACTCGGGCCTCAATGGCTGAAAAGTCAGACACGATGAACCGATGCCCTTCTTTGGCAACTAAACCTGTTCGGATAAGTTGTTTCAATGTGTCTGGCACATCTTCATACATTAATTCGATGCCTTCAACATCTTTTGCTTTCACAAGCTGACGGGCAAAATCAATTTCACTTAAATAGTTTCTAGGCAAGTTCTGTACTTGTAATAATCGCCCTGCCCACCGTCCTGTGCGGTTGGCACCGTAAAATTGTAAAATGCCATGAATGCGATTATCTGAACAACGTGCATTATCCATCATCAGATATTTTTTCGTGCTTGAATTAGACAAACTAAGGCGCAATTTTAATACCTCCGCCACATTCTCGGGCAAGTTTCCTAATGCTAGAGCCTTTAACACAACCTCTTTTCCTAACTTCTCGAAAGGCGTTCCTTGTTCTTCTAGCCACTTTTTCAGTTGCGCTAAGCTGTTAGGATTTTCCAATCCTGTTAAAGCCTTCATTTCGTTTAATCCCGCTTCGCTTAAATCGGCCATAATATCAATAGCAGCCGTTGCCAATTCGTGGTCAATTTCTGCCCCTCTGTCGTTAATCCGCTGATCCAAGGTGTAAAGCTTCCACTCACTTTCGGGGACAGGGAAGCGATTCAACTTATTCGCGATAGCCATTTCTACATTGACGTCTTGAATACAATACTCTATAAACGTTTGCCATTTTTCGGGAGCGTGTTCAGGTAAATTCCTTGTACGCATGCCGTTTTTCTTGGTCGGCTTACACGGTTTAGAAAAGAAGTTAATCAGTTGCGTACCTCTTGTGTCTTTTGCTGTTCGATGTTTAAATATTTCGCACATTGCCCTAAAGAAGCTGGCAACCCTAATTCGTTTGCGTGAACCATCGTACAGTGCCATTGTGCAGGGTCTAAGTAGTACGGAATACCTAAATACTTAGACAAACAAACGCGCTCAAATTGGGCATTAAATGCAATTTTAAGCACGTTCTTATCTGTTAGCGCAGCCACTATCTCGTCAGGTATTTCGCTAATTGTTAAGTCCTCACATTCGACAGGCTGACCATCAACCGAATAAGCAAAAAGTAAAATTTCAAAGTTGGGGCTATCAGCGTATTTATAAACCCCAACTTTGGTTAAGTCTTCATCCGAATACGTTTCAATATCAATATTTAACGTTTTCATTTGCTATCAGCCGTTTCAGATGGTAACCGCAATTTACTTTTATCAACGGCAATCATCGGAAGCTGTGCTTCTTCCTCTTTAAAAACATCAACGTTGATCCCTAGCTCTTCAAGATAAGCCACTCCTTGTTTAGCAGGCACTCTTTCTACATTTGCAATAATCGCATTGTACGTTTCTCTTACCTCTTGGATTTCTTGATCGTAAACAGCTTCTACTTTCGCAAGCCCTTTTATTGAGTTATACTTAAGTTTTTCAAGAAACCCTTTCTTATAGGTTTCAAAATCTCTAGCATCCGTATCGCGATAAAAGCTCCATATTTCCAAACTGTTTTCTTCTAACAAATCGACAAGTTCATTTTTACGTTTTGGCGAATTCTAAGTGAGCTGAAATATCTATGCAATTTCTCAAATTCAGGATCAATTTTCAGCCACTCTGATTCAATATGTGCACGAATAGCCTTCGTCTTTTTCGCTCTTATTTCTTTTTCCACTGAATTTTTTAAAGTAATCACATGGTTTCTTAAACGTGCTTTAGTTGGTTTCATTTTTTCCTACCCCCTGATCTTCTACTGGTGTATATTCTTGTTTGACATAAAAATTAGTATCTCCGAATTCTTTGAATTCCCAACGGTGCAATCTGACGGATTCTAAACGGCTACCGTTTTCAAAATATATAGAATCCAGTTTTCTCTCTTCAATTAGCTCAAAAACATCTTGTAATTCAATAGGCAAATAAATTGGTCGTTTACCCATTTCAATTTCTCCTTTCAAAAGAAAAGGGGCATTTTAGCCCCTTATTCAATTTTTAGCTAAACATATCGTCTTCTTCGTCTTCCCATTCTAGGTCACCAAAATCGGATTCAGCATTGGCACGACCGCCTAAGAAGTCCCCTTTACATAACGTTAAAATGTTGTTTAGCCCAGCAGTAACCCCTTTGTTTCCTGCAGTACTGTAAGCATAAAGTTAATAGATGCAATCGCATAAACACCTGAATAGACTTCGTCTGGATCGTCTGTTTTACAAGCACACCATCTTCACGTTTTACGACTTGTGGTTTCGTTTTACTTGATACGTTGATAAACATTGCGTTTTCAAATTCTGGGCGTTCTTCGGTGTCCATTTCTTCATCGCCATCGCGTAGCGTAGTTTTCAAGCGCTCAAATTTAACGCCTTTTAATTTATCCCCTTTGCGCCTTCATAGGCTGTTTTGATTGCTTCTTTCATCGCTTTAAGGGTTTCCTTATCGTCTTTTGGAATAATCAACATGCAAGAATATTTTTCTCTTGCCCTTCTTCCATCGCATGAGGTTCTAACACATGCACAAAACTTAATCTCACTTGATTTGTAATTACTTTCGTTCCAGTTACTTTTGCCATTTTAAATTCCTACTTTCTTATATTTTTAGTTAAATAATTCGTCTTCTTCTAAATCATCTAACGAATTAGAAGCTTGTTCTGTAAAATACTGTTTAATGTCCGAGATGATTTGTTCTTTCATCTCTAAAATAGATTCTTTATAGTTTTTTAGGTTCATTGTCCACGTTTCATCTACAAGCAATGAGTTAGTAACTAACGACGATAACGCCGCTTCAATCGTGTTAAAATATCCTTTAAATAACACTTTATTCTCACTGAATACATAAAGCCCAACATTGCGTGTATCTTCTCTTGTGATGTAATAACCTTTACCGCTAAAAATCACAGGCTTTTCTTTACATGATTTTTGAGGCATTTTATCCCCCACCTTCTACTTAAATACATCCAAAGTACCTTCTTGACGTTCTAAGATAACCACCGTATCTGTCACCTTAATATTTACAGGGCGATTTCCTGTGCTGTTTTCAACGGTAACAATAACCGCATTTAAATCATCAAAAGGCTGTATGACAGTAAATTCATCCTCAGATACGTTAATTCCTGAATGCTCCGCTTTCTCCATTCCCTTTTTTAGAGTTGAAGCTATTGCCTCTTGTGTGTCAATTTTTTTCATAGCCATTACTCCACCCCTTCAAAATCATTAAGCGCATTTTCTACGCTGTTTAACGCTGGTCGCTTGTCACTTTCAGGAACAAGAACAGGCTTTCCTTCTGGTTTGATAATGAAGTCTGCAGCTAATTCCGCAAATTTTTTCTTGCCGACAACTTTTTCTAATTGCCCAATGGCTTTCAGTTCCTGCGGTTTTAAAATGTCTTCATCTTCAAATCCTTCGGCTTCTAAAACCATCAGTAGCCCTTCATTATCTGAAATTTTTCGATTACTTCGCCCAGCAACTACTTTCCAACCAGGGAACTCTTCGCCTTCGTCCCTTGCTTTCTGTAAAGCGTAAGTTTCCACATGTTCCAGCCATTTTTTTATCTCTGGCGCACGTTCTAAAATTTCAGCAATTTCCTCATTGGTTAAAAGCGGTGCTTCTTTCAGTTCGTGCTTATCAATCAGCTGGAAATTTCTCTCCGCACGTGGCCGTAGTTGGGCACGAACTTTTGAAAACTTCACAACGTCGTCTGTAATCGTCCATTCTCCTGTACCTTCCCAAGCCTGCACTGCTCGAGGCGCCACGTAATTATCAGCCCAGTATAATAATTCTTCTTTTTCAATTTCAAAGGTCGAAATATTGTCTAAACGAGGTTGAATAATCGTCATTCGCACGGTTTCAAATTCGTAAATAATGTCGTACTTATCCACCGCACCAAGCGCATATAACATCAGTTGAGGGTTTAAATACGCATCAACAGGAACACCTTTGCCGTATTTCAAGTCGATAATTTCAATCGTCTTATCTGATAAGACAACCACGTCCGAAGTTCCAAATCCTTCTGGGACCCATTTTGAAAAATCTACTTTTGTTCTAATTCGACTGTGGCATTTTCGTATTGATTGACACGTTCTTCTACTAAATCACAATAAGCGGTGACGTATTCTTTCATGGATTCATCACAATACGGATGGTCTTGTTCAAAAAATTTCAATCGTGAGTTTACCGCTCTAGCGGTTAATAGCTTAAACCGCTTCGCCAAATACAACTCTGCTAATTCGTGTGCAGTTGTTCCCTCCTCCGCATAAGAGCTGCCGCGATCTTTTACTTTTTCCTCTAGTCGTGCCAAAGGTGGGCATATTAGCCACCGATGCGCACTACTCGCCCCTAATAAGGCATGATTTCCTACTGGCATGCTTATTCACCTACCAACGTTTCTAAGTCAGTGATAAATTTACCGTAATGCTCTTCTTTCAAGTCTGAAAGTTTTTCTGCGTTGTAACGACTAAAGCAGGTCTTTATCATAGGTCGCTTGCCTTTATCCATAGCCTTTCTCATCGCTTCTTGCACATCTGCTTTTGTTGCCCCTAGGTGTAAATCGGCTGTTGCTGATACTTCTTCTGTTTCTGAATCAGTAGGCGCGACTTTCTCCCCAGTTTTCGATGGTTCGGTGTCTGAGGTTGAGGCCGTAGAAACTTCTTCTTTCTTCTTCGCAGTTGCTTTTTTCTTTTTTGCAGGTTCTTTCTTCGCTGCTTTTCTACTTCTTCTGTAGCTTTTTATCCGCTGTATTTAAAGATTGCGTGACTTCTACAACGTTGTCTGTTGCTAACTGCGATAAAATTTCTTTTAACTCTTGTGCTGAATCTGCTTCAATATTTAAATAGATGTTTGCCATTTTTTATTCCTCCAGTTATTTTAATTGGTTAATGTCTTCATCTGTTACATTGAAAATCGCTTTAAAATTTGCGTGATAATGCAACGGTGGGTCTACATTACGTTTTTCATAAACTTTTATCAGCTTCACAGGAAGTAGCATTCTTTTTGCTAATTCTTCTTGTGACATGCCCGCTTTTCGTCTAATTTTCTTGTACGGCGATAACATGAGTTGCTACACTTCCTATCTGGTTTAGCTCTAGGGTTAAACATTCCCATGCTTCAAATGCTTGGATTCCCTGTTTTCTAAGGCAATTAACAAGCGTTGTTTTTCCTGTAGGCCCCTGCTGACCTTTCACAATGATTGGTTTTCCCCATTTATATGCTTTTAATATCTGCTCTTTTGCTTCGATGTTAAAAAGTCAGGAAGTACTATCTTTTTATCGCTCATCAACTTTCACCGCCAATTCCCGATAAAATCCAGGTACTTCTTCTTTTAGTTCTGTTTCTGTGAAACGTTGTTTTAGCTTGTCTGATTTTGCTGTACAAACAAAACGATTCTTTTCAGTGTTGTAAGATAAATATTGCTGTTTTCCCGTAGCATTTATCGCGTATGGCAAAGGAATTTCATACATTGGTTCTTTTTTCACTGTGTAACCATCAAGAATCGCACGTGTATGCAGTTCTCGATTTTCTTCTACTTCTTTCGTCCACTCAAGGCCTTTCCCGGTAAGCAACTCTTCATCTGTAATAGGATCTTCTAACCAATGATCCCATCCCATCTTATTAATTTGCCAAATACACCAACTCTTATAATCAATATGTGCTTCTTTACTTTTCTGTACCCATTTATCAAATTCTTTTGAGACTTCAATTGATTTTTTAGGTGAAGTTGCTGTCCATTCAATAAAATCAGTAATTCCTAATATATGCTCTAGAAAAGGAGCACTAATAATTGACAATTCTCTATTCGCTTTATTTACTTCAATAACTGTTTTTTCTTTATGCCATTTCCATAAATCGGTTTTTGTAGGCTCAAGTCCTGTAGCCCAGACATACCCTTGTTCTTCCAAAAATGCCATTAAGTTATCATATGCTTCTTGTGTTTTTACGTGATAATAGTTTCTCATTTGCGTTTCTCCTTTTTCGTGCTATTATTTACTTGTATATTTTTGTTTAGTAGCTTACTTCGTTGGCGGACGAGGTAGGCTCTTTTGTTTCAATACAGCAATCATCACCTAACACCCCACTTCGTTGAGCATTTTTGATAAGCAACTTCGTAACGTTCTAACTCTGCTTGAAAATGCTTTAGCGTGCGGAGGTCCTGCATTGTCGGATGCTTTGCACTTTCGTGACGTACTGCATCTCTTAACGTTTCAATCTTTTCTCGTACTGCTTCACGTACTAAAAAAGCTTCATTAGCTGTTAACATTTATTTCACCTCACGATCTTCAAGCGCTAAATCATAAATTAAAAGCCAAATGATAAAAACCGCTATATAAATGTTTTGGATTAATGGTCCAATATTGCCACCTACCAATAGACCTAGTCCGAATACAACCAACAGTGCCGCTATACGTCTTAATTGATATATTTTTTTCACTGTAATCATCCTTTCTTTCCAATGTAAACATCTGCAAATCTTTCATCGTACACCTCATAAATTGAGATATTTTTTTCTGGATCTGTGCAGCAATAACGTAAATTAATCTTTCTTTCAAATTCTTTAAATTGAGCGGCATCTAAAAGTTTGTAGTCAATTGATCCATAAAATGTTTCATAAAATTCCACGCTAGCCTTTTGCAATATTTTGTGTAATTTTTCATTGCTTTCACCTCCCTAAAACCATCACAGAACCGTTAAAATTTCGGATTGCTTTTGCTTCTGGCAAACGTTCATCGCCGCCTACAATTTCATTTGTTCGATGGTTATACACTCGTTTTTGCCCTTTAAACAACACAACTGAAATGTTGTCGTATGTGCTACAAGTGTCTTGCACTTTTAAATCTTCGCCTTTGTAGCAAATAATCATTTTTGTAAAACCTCCTACGGAATTAATCTGTGCATGCGGTTCTTATCTTCTAAACGACTTAAAAATCTAATTCGTTTTGAAATTTTCCGCTTCTCTGTCTGTTAATAAATCAGCGCTTCTAAGAGCTGCCCTATCTGATTGTTTTTGCTTGCGATCTTTTTGAATTTGGCATAATATCCACGCTTCTTGTTCTGTCGTATAAGCCACGTACTATCCGCCCTTTCTTTTCTTGTAACGGTTTTTATCCATCCAGCGAACAAACTCATCAAACACATCTAACTCAATTAATACAATCTTATGTGTTGGATGAATTACACCAGACGAAAATTGCGGCGTGTCCTGCATTAAAGCCAGCCATTTCTCTAAACTAGATTTAGTGATTGAGTACATTTTTTGTACTACGGCTTTATTTCCATATTTAATTGACGCACGATCTGGATTCTGTTCGACAGCTTCCAGATCAACCTTAACCGGTTTTGGCATACCCCTTACCCCCTCTCATGCTTTAGCTCGTTTAGTTCAACTAGCACAGCCACATAATCGGTAACAAAAGAATAACGGTCCTGATGTAGTTTTTCTGTCCATCGATAAGACACATCTAACTGCAGTAGTTGATGAAGTAAAAAACTTTTTTCACGAATTGATGCATCTAGATTTTCTTGTGCTTTCCAATAACGATTTGTTCCATCGCATAATGAGCTTGATGAAATTTTTTCTCTGCATCGATTAATTCTGTTGTTCGTTTTAAAAACTTCTTTAAATAGATCTTTGACAATTAAATGCAGTCTTGATTTAACAATGTCTTCTGCCGTTAGTGCGGGCATTTCGTGTGCATAGTTCATTTTCTAAGCTCCTTTTGTTAAAAAAATAGTAATTACCACTTGCGTAAATAAGAATTACGTTTTATAATAAAAAAAGAATTAAGAATTACGAAAATCGTATTCCCACAAAGTTTCAAAATCTACATTAAGTAATTTTGCTAACATAATTGATAGTTTGAAACTCGGGCAGGAACGGCCATTCTCTATATTACGAATAGTTGTTTCAGTAACACCAGTTAACTCAGCTAAACGTTTTGAGTTAATGACTTTTTGATTCTCGCTGCTCGCAAAGACCCTCTTGTACAATTCATATGAACATCTCCTCTCATTTAATTTACGTAATTGCCAATTACATAAATGAGTATACAATGTAATTAAGAATTACGCAAGAGGTTTATTTGCTATTTTTACAAAAATAACATAAAGGAGCTTTAAAATGACCTCATTTGCGCTGAGATTAAAGGAATTAAGAAAAAATAAAAAAATGTCACAGCAAGAACTTGCAACTTTTTTAGGTATGAAAAGAGAAAATATTTCTAACTATGAGCGAGGGGTAATTACCAATGTATCTAGTGATACATTAGAAAAGATTTCAGAACTTTTTGATGTATCTATAGACTATTTGCTAGGAAAATCAGATACATCTAATCAGAAAAATGAATCGATGGCTAAACAAGTAATGATGCGCATGGATACAGATGGACTTTCTTCAAAGCAAGTAAAAGAACTAGAGGATGAGATGGAACGTTTCTTTTCATGGAGAATAGAAGAAATAAAAAAAGAAAATTTAAGTGAATAATTACAAGGTGGTTTTCAGGATGACAGTAGAAGTAGACGAGTACCTTAACTTTTGCGGTACCATTAACGAATTTATTTCAGCACACATGTTATGTTTGGGAATGAGTGTTAATAATTATGAGCATAGATATATTTGGGATGAAATATTAACATCTAAATCAATTAAAATAAGGCCCTTTCCATTTGAAAAAACAGCACGTAGATCTATATCAGGTATGATTATTAAAGATGATTACGAGACTACGCTAGCTTATAATTCTAACATGGGCGAAAAAGAAAAATTTCACGATATCTCATGAACTTATTCACGCCATGTATCATTTAGATAGCGAAAATAAGGTATTCACCGACACAAAAGATACTTTATCCTATTCACTGGCAGATATCTTACCAGAATTTCAAGCGAACATTGGAGCATCTTCTATACTACTACCCGAACCTGTTCTTATTAATGAGCTGAAAAAAGGAACTCCTCCTTATTTTATCTCAAACCGTTACGGTATATCTGAACAAGCTATTTTTATGAGATTACTTCAGCAAATGCAGGCTAGTTTTGAAGCATCTTACGTTGCCGCCTATGATACGGCCAATAAGATAATGAACGGCAACTCTAAAAATTTGGCAATTGAATTAGGACGAAACTTAGAAAGAAAAATTTTATACAGCAACCCTTTTTATGAAGCAATTACGCTATAATGAATTTATATTAAATCGAAAGAAGGATGATAGAAATGAAAAAAATGATTAAATTTGCAGGCATTGCTCTTATTTTTGCAGCTCTTCTCTCTGCCTGTAGCAACGCAAAAAATAATACACAAAAGAAAGCCGAAACTGCTGCCCAGTCAAGCACTATTGAAGCTTCAGACAGTAACGAAAACGAGCCTAATACAGAAAACATAACCCAAGCAGTTAAACAGTTAGAAGAAAAATTTAACTCTGACGAGAAATTAGTAAAAATAGATGTTAAAAATAATGTTAAAGATGACACATCAGATAACCCTCACGCTGTCATTACGGTTAAGGTAATTAATGATGAAGCAAAAAAAAATATGGAAGAAATGCAGACTGCGATAGATTCCAACTCAGGTACAGAGGCACAAAAGACTGCCATATACGGAATTCAATTAAATGTTGAAGAAGTAGCCAAAACATTAGAAAATGATAACGATGTTATTTCTTTCATCACACCTTACACGAATGGGAACGACAGAACCATAGCAAAATCAACTAAAAATGAAAATATTATTCCGTTAGTAAAATAAAAAAGTGCATCCCCCGCCGGCAAGCTAGTGGATGCACCTTATCAGAAAATAAACCAAAGGCTTATTTAATGCTATTATATCAAAAATAAGCCTCATTACGAGGTTTTTATACACCTCCAAAAGAACGTAAGTTCCCATAAAAGGAGAGTTGAATATGTGGGTAGAAAAGAAAAAGGATAAAAAAGGAAATATCACATACCAATATCGCGAAAGATACACCGACCCTCGGACCGGTAAAACACAAAAAGTCACCACGACTTTAGCAAAAAATACAAAACAAGCTGAGAATGCAGCACGTCGTGAGTTAGAAATAAAAATCCAAAAGATACTGACCGACTACGAAGAAGAGAAACGTCTAGAAAATTTAATCAAAAACGAGGGCGTAATACCAAATGATAAAACGTTAGAAGATATGATAAAAGAATGGTTTGATTATATTCAGGATCCAAAATCAAAAGAACGTAAAAAAGGTTCCACGCTCTCGGGATATAGCTATGGCATTGATTCACTCTTAAATGAGTTCTTAGTAATAGAAAAAGATAAACGAATCCAGGATTTAACTTTTGATGATATACAAGCATTTTATGACCGTATGATTTTTGACTTTGAATATCAAAAGTCCTATATAAAAAGATTCCGTGCGATTATCCGTGGTGCATTTACTCTCGCCTATAAGAAAAGATACATTAAAAATCTTGATGCCATTAATCTTTCTAAAATAGTAACGCCAGCAAAAACGGTGGATGATCTTATTAATGAGCAAGTACCTAGATACTTAGAAAAAGCCGAGGCTGAACAAATATTTCAAGTTTTAAATGGATACAACCCACTTTATACGCAAATACTCGAACTACAATTTCACACTGGGATGCGTTTTGGTGAATTGATTGCTTTAGAATCAAAAAACTTTCACGACGGATTTTTGTTAGATATTCATGGAACTTACGATCATGCAACACGTAGTCACACCCGAGGACAAAAAGTCCCGCCAAAAACAAGAAAATCATTTCGTACTATTGAGTTAGGTGATGCTGCAGTACAGATTATAAAAGACCGCATGTATCATAACCACTTCATTAAAAATAAAAATTCTGATTTTTTATTCGTGACGTCAAATGACCGTCCTTATGATTTAGGCACTATTAATAGTTTTATTGCTAGCCACCAAATTGAATTTAATACATCCACAAAAGTTAGCACGCATGTGTTTAGACACACTCATATAAGTATGTTAGCTGAAAAAAGCATACCTATTCAAGTAATTATGGATCGGGTCGGGCATGAGGACAGAGAGACAACCGAAAAATATACATGCACGTCACCAAGAAACAAAAACAGACTTGGTTAAGACCCTAAACGAGTTATAACCAAGTCCACCACTTTTTAGTTTTAATTATTTTTGCCCTTTTGTGCCCTTTTCCCAAAAGAAAGAGTCTAGCCCTTGCGTAGCAAGGGCTCCCATTGGGTCCCAAGGATTTGGTCCAATTTTCACAAAATTGTAAAGCCCGTAAAACAGGCATTTATAATGCTATATAATACTAATAAAATTTATAAAAACAACATAATCTGACAAAGTATTACTACTTTTGCCCTTTTCGTGCCCTTTTTAGCTATGGACCATACAGGGCTCGAACCTGTGACCGAACGGTTATGAGCCGTTTGCTCTAACCAACTGAGCTAATGGTCCTGAAAAGAGCCGCCTTGGGGACGGCGACTCGAGAGAAATTTAAATAAGTGTATCCTTATTTTATATTAAAGCTATTAATAATTCAATGTTTGACCTGGATAAATCAAGTTAGGATTTGCTAATCCGTTTAATGCAGCTAAAGCTTGATAAGTAGTGCCAAGTTTTGCTGCAATACTAGATAAATTATCGCCGTATTTAACCGTGTAGACATTACTTGTTGCCGATCCATTGACTTTCAAAACTTGACCAGGATAAATAAGATTTGGATTAGCCAATCCATTTAATGCCGCCAACGTTTGATAGTCTGTTCCATATTGATAAGCAATACTTGATAATGTTTCTCCGTATTGTACCACATGAGTCGCTTCTGGTTGCTTATCAGGGACGACTGTTGCGTCTGGCAATAATTCAATATCACCTTTGCTAATCCATGACAAGATACCTTCAAGCAATACTCTGCTTCCAGTTACTTCTTGCACTTTGTAGCTGTTTCCTTTTACCCATTGCGGAATAGCTTCCCCAGTTGCCCAAGCATCTACATTAAATTTCACTTTGACGGTATCGCCAACTTTAACATCAGAATTAGGTATTTTTTCAATTTCTTCGCCTGCATCTGTTGCTGGCGTATCCGTTCTGGTTTATTGGTATCTGTATAACCACTATCCGTAATTCCTGTTAAATCTACGTTACCATCTAAACCACCTGCAATATAAGCGGATGTGAATTGCCAAATACCAATACCATCCATGCTTGGGAAATAAGCATACAATGGATATGGTGACACACCATCGATAGGATACGCAGCAATCCATAAAGAGTTAGGAAACTCTTTGATGATTTGTTGATAGTTTACATGATTTAGTGTAAATGGCTTATAGCTGTAATACATTGGAGTATAGCCAGCCTGTTTGATTCTGCGCATACCGTACAAAATTGTCTCTGTATTTGCTGCTTTTTCGGCATCTGAACTTACATATCCTCCATATCCATCTGGAACACTAGCCAACGCTCCATGTTCAAAATCTAATGCAACGATGGAATTTTTAGGCGTTTGAATACGTGGCAAAAAGTAATCCATTGTTGTTTTCGCAATGTCCATGTTTCCCCAAGTGTCATACCAAATATAGGTATGCGCACGTTTACCTTGGGCAATAGCACTTGCCACTTGCGTTTTATATGTGTATTGTTCATAAATACCGCTAGCATTGTAGCCTCCAATCTGGGCAATAGCGAATTTATCATGTGCATAGCCAAAGCGACCTTGTTCACCTTGATAAATCGCCCAATCCACACCTTGGTCTCCTTTTGCGGCAAACATAGCTGTAGGCATAAAAAACAGAGCGACAAGCGCTCCTGCTAAAATTTTCTTTTTCATTTTATTTCTCCTTGTCTTTTAAATTATATGCTGATACTCCTGTTACCACTCCTAAAAAAGTTGCTATGGCATTAATAGTTAAAACAGTCATATCTGTTTGCTGCCATCCATAAGCTTTACCTAGTGTGGCAACCAAAACAGAACTTGCAGGTAGCACTGTTAGCACGCCCCATTTGATAATTTTGTAGTACTTATCTGGTAGAATCATTCTTATACACCTCCTAAATATTTTGTAAATAAATAGACAACTACTGACACCCCTATGCCCGCAATTGTCCGCCAAGACCATTTCTGATTTTCCTTTATTTCTTTGATATCTTCTTCATTATTTTTAGCAATAGAGAAAGCATAATCAGCCTTTTCCTTAGCATCTTCTGTCTTTTCTCTTAACACTTCGTAGTTATCGAGCTTTGTCTCAATACGCACTAAACGCTCTACAACATCTTGAATCAGTTCATCCTTCACATAAAGTTCCTTCTCTCTATAAATAAAAACCGCTTAGCTTTTTTGCTAAACGGTTTTTATTTTAAAATTCAGTTCCTATACTAATTCTGTGATATGCATAGAAGATAATTGAGTATAATCAAGTTGCTTATCTGCTGCTAATTCTAAGCGAAACGCAAGATACTCACCTTTTTTTAGTGTAACGTTTAAATCAAAAGCTGCGACATTTTTATAATCCAAGCCGCCAACAGCTCCGACTGCTGATCCAATACCTAAGTCACCTACGCCTTCATCAAGGCCTTTGTCTATATGAGTATAAGCATAGAGAACACCTCTCGAACTACCAACATGGTATTTTACAGTTCCGCTTATATTTAGCTTGCAGTCTCTAAGAACTTTTGCTTGCCATCGCCCACTATTCCACTCCAACGGTTCACTTTTCATAGGCAACCCAAGTCGCTGGCCTATGTTGCTAAATTCTGGCCCTAAATTATATCTTGCCTTATTTTTGAATCCAGCATGGTTAGTTCCTGGTGAATACCAAGCTTCAAAAGGTTGTTCTTTTTTCAAAAGCTACTTTTTTCCAATCCGTCCAAGATGAAGGTACTCCCCCTAATTGTCGAATAAATATTGTTCTTTCTGTCTGAAATAATTGTCTAACCCCTCCTGGGTCTTTACAAACGAATAAACTTCCAGAATTAGGTAAAGGTTTATTATCAACTCCTGTAGCTGGGATTGAATAAATGCCTGGCAATATAGCATCGTTTAAATCTAATATTTTAGAATTTTTTCTGACAAATAAACCATCTTCGAAAGAATCAGTTATCTCTTTAAAATTTTCATTTAGCATGACTTGGTAGTCTGCATCACCTTTTTTAAATGTATACATTCTTTTCCTCCTAAAATTTAATTTCTATAACTTTAAATGCTTCAATAAAGCGAATAGTTCGACTATCTATTTTTGTTACTGTTGGATTTACCAATTTAAAGTTCATTGGCACTTTAACTTTGAAACTGAATAAATCAAGATATTCTACACTGTGAGGAATCTTTTTCACATTGCTACCGCCTAGACCTGTTGGCTCATTAGCTAATCCTGATAGGCCAATACCGTATTCCCAATACAAAACTTGTACATTAGGATAACCGAGTAAATTATGTTCTATAGCTGGTAACTCTTCAGTAGCTTTCATTTCATTGATTTGATTCTGTAAATTTGATGCTTGATTTGTATCTAATTCATTTTTAAAGCTGCAAACCATTCGTGAATTAAAACATCAAAAGCACTTACCTTTCCATTACCTGATTGGATAATTTCTTCAATATTAGAATCCATATCGGTTTGCGCTTTTGCAACATAGTTTTTAAAATCATTTAGGATTTTTCATAACTCGTCTTGTTGGCTTCCGCAATTTTTTTAGTATTGTACCGTATTGCTCTTCTAACCCTGAAACGTTAACCTTTTGAAACGGCGAAGAATACCCGCATACTTTCGTATCTGCCCGTTTATCTGTGATTAAATCGCCTGTAATACTAGAAACATTTCGGGGCACTCTTATTGTCGCTAACTGTAGCTCGTAAACGTCCGATGTACGGGTTACTGTCGTATCGTTCTTTTTAACAGCTAAAAATACATCTCGCACACTTTTATCCACGCGAACCACAATACTATCCGTCCTGTCTTGCATACTGCTTGCTACATCAATACTTAAAGCTTTTGTAGTACTATTCAAGAAGACTTTACCGACAAATGCATAGCCTGAATCTACTTGTACTTTCATCCCGCCATTAGGACTGGCAGTAACCTTTAATGCGTTAGCTGTTGTTAGAGAAACGCCATAAGAAAAAAGACCCTCAAAAAATTTCGAGAAGTCGCTATCATCGTACATTCTGTCGCCATCTATTGATAGCCAAGGAAAACTCCATTCCATGTATTACCTCCTATTTACTGCCTAATACATCAAAAATGGTAGGTGTTTCTTTCCCGAAAATTGGTTCAATAAAAGCCCCTTAGAATCATAGGTCTTTTGATGGTTGTAATTGTTGATGTTTTCTTCAAGTTGTAAAGATTTGATTTAATAGTGATCGTGTCACCTAATTGATAATCTTCACCTAATTTAAACAGTTTAGAGCTTGTGGGAACCTCACCACTTAGTGTTAAAATTCGTTTACGTTCTGAAAGTTTGTTATTCCCTCTATTTTTCAAGACTTCGAGGTATTGTGAATCTGTCAAAGTGACCTCGTCAGTTGTCTTTTGTAAGTCTCGAGCATCTACGTATAACTCTTTTCTTTGTAGACCTGTTTTCTCGTTACCCACCACTACACTTTTACGTTCCGAGCCTTCACCTTCACCGAAAACAATAGCGGTTGAAGATTCATCAAAGTTATTGTTCTGATACCCCGCTTTTGTTAGATTTTCGTATTCGTCTGAAAACTCAATCGTTCTCGAAACATCTCGACCTTTAAAAATAGATAACGTATTACCAGGAACGCCTAATTTAGTAGCTGTCTCTCTTATCCCAAAATCGTAGGATGTGCAAAGAGTTTCCACTTCTTCGGCTACGACACCATAACTATTCTGATACTGGATAGACGTATTCCCTAAATTAGCTCGGGAATCCAATTTTAAATATTGAATTTTTCTTTTTACATCCGAAGGGTTTACTACTTCATTATTAAGATGTTCCCAAACAATTTGCTCTGGCGGTGCCGTTTTATTATAAATTCGGTAAACAATACGATCTAATGATTTCCCAAGAAGTGATTTCCCTTTATTTGTGCTGTTGCCTGATCGTCTACAACTACGGCATCAACATAGAAATAGAGCCCTTCCATATAAATAACAGTGTCTGGAACAAATATTTGTATATTTTCAGGTGTCAAACCAACAAACAGCTCAAACGTTGAATAGGTATAGTAATTTAATTTAACAGTTAAACTTTTAAACCCATCAAATACTTTTCGGAAATAAATTTCCATTGATCATCTCGATCCTGAGTGAAAATTTCTAACTCCATTACACACCACCTACCAACGGCCGGAAGTCAAGTTGTACAATTACGTTACCAATACCAGTAGTGGCTTTCACTTGAAAATAGTTATCACCCTTTTCAAGCTGCAGAAAGGTAGAATTAGGGTCTCGCAATGGCATAGCGTTAGATTCAACACCGTTTGGGTCCGTCATGATTGCTTCTTTCTGTCCACGAGTAGTTACCAGTTTAAACTTAGTACCTGCTTCAAATGAACCTTTAAATCGGAAAAATTCCTGAGTAATTACGTTATACACTTCTGGATCGGTAGCTTCTGCACCTAAAGAAAAATAGAACGTGCCTCCCACTGATACATCACCATCATTGGTTACAGGAACAATCTCACCACTTTTTAGTGTAGCAAACTCATACCCTTTCGTTATTTCTAACGGCCACATGTGTTTTTTTGTGGCAACGGCTAGGGGAATTAACGTATTATATTTACTCATATCAGACCAATACGGATCTAAAGCTAGAAAGGTACACGTAAAAGCCTGTGTAATATTTTTAGCTGGATCTGGCAGGTCGGGAGCTTTTACTACTAACACATCAATTTGAAACTCACGATCAAATACTCTGTAAATCAACGTACCTGGTGTTTTGGGATTTAACGTTTTTATCATTTCATGCTGTAAATTGAAAAGATCCTTTGTTCCTCTAGCAATTATTTCACCTTTTATCGTTAAATCGCGCTTATCTAAACGCTCCGAAACTTTAATAACACCATCTAGTCCATATTGTTCTTCTGTTATGATCTTATTTTCAACAGCTCCGAAGCCTGTTTTACTTTTAACGGTAAAAGGTGGTTGAACACCGAAACTAATCAAAGAACCTTCCGAGTTCTTGTATATAAGTTCGTACATCCAACCTACCTCCTATCTTCTCAGTGTTGCAAGGTCTTGCAACTTGTATTTTGTTTCTCTTGCAATTTCTCTAGGCGTTAAAGGCTCGGGACTTGTAATATATTGTGTAACATTGATATCTCCGTCTTTTTGTTCAGCCATTACACCTCTCACTGCAGTTTCAACATATCCTAACAGCGTGTCAATCGGTGCGACAGCCTCAGCCCCTGCTTCTCCACCTATCATTGCGTTATTTCCGTTCATGCCAAATATGGTAGGTTGCGTCATGATACCGCCGTCTTTGTACCATTCTATGCCCAAACTTGGTATTTTACCTTTCAATAAATCGCCCGCAGACCAACCGGCCGGACTAATAGAAAAGTGAGGCAGCGGAATTTTCGGCCAGCTAATATTAAAGTTAAAGAAACCTTTAATCGCATCTACTACATTTTTCACTAGATTTTTAGCCGCATTCATTGGCCCATCAATAGCATTTTTTACACCATTAAAGATATTAGAAACTGTTCCTGTAATACCACCCCATACATTTGAAATAGTATTTTTCACTGCGTTAACTACATTACTAATAGTATTTCTTACACCATCCCAAATAGATGAAACGGTATTTTTCATACCGTTAAATAAATTCTTAACGGTGTTCACCGTTGCACTAACGATATTAGACACGGTCGATTTAATACTATTCCACACCGTGGATGCTGTATTTCTAATTGCGTTAAAAATGTTTGTAATTGAATTTTTTAAAGCATTAAAAATATTTATCACTGTGTTTTTAACAGAAGTAACGATATTGGAAATAGTCGTTTTAATACTATTCCATACACTAGAAGCCGTGTTTCTAATGGCATTAAAAATGTTTGTTATCGTGTTTTTCATAGTATTAAATATCGGTGTAACAAAGTTAAGGATAGTCTGCACAACATTAGAGATTGTTGTTTTAATAGCATTCAAACGTTAGTTGCTGTGTTTTTAATTGCGTTAAAGACATTAGTAATCGTCGTTTTAATAGCATTAAATATAGGAGTGACAAAATTTTTAATAGCCGTAGAAACTGAAGTAACTGTATTTTTAATTCCGTTCCAAGCGATTGTTACAGAGTAAACGACAGCATCCCATATCTGTTGAAAGAAAGTTTTAAACGCATCAAAAATACCCTTAATAACTCCAATGAAACCGTTAATTATTCCTGTGACGGTATCACCTATTTTTTCCCATACACCGGTAGCAATTGCTTTTATGAGATCCCATAGATATTGAAAATACGCTTTAAAACCATCAAAATACCTTTCCAGATATTAATTGTATTAACGATTATCGCCCCTACTACAGCGTATATTACATTCCACACTGTTTGTAGAAAATTCTTAATGCCGTTAAAAACGTTTTCTACTGTTTTTGAAACCATCAAATGTTTTCTTGCCAGCATCCGTGAATTTCTTCCAAATTTCTGAGACTTTAGCGGTAATATCATTCCACGTTTTTACTAAGCTACCTTTTAACCCACTAGCTGTTTTAACGATTGAATCCCACGTATTTTTTATAAAATCGGCTATACCATTAAATATCTCTACTGCTTTATCTTTAACGGAGTTCCATGTATCAACTAGAAACTTAGTAAAAGATTTCCAAATCTTTTGTCCTGTTTCAGTTTGGGTGAAAAAATAAATTAACGCCGCTACTAACCCCACGATTGCCGAAATAATCAACACAAAAGGGTTGGCGTTTAACACTGCGTTAAAAGCTGTTTGAATTGCAGTATAGGCTTTTGTGACACCTGAAGCTATTTTAGTAGCTGTTAATACACCTTTCATGATAATTTTATAGGTTGCTAAGGCGGCTCCTACTCCAACTATAATAGCTTTTAAAGAACTAAAAATAGCTTTATTTTTAGTTATAGCCTTTGTAAAATTAGAAAAAGCAGGGATGACATTATTTACAATAACCTCACTCACAGCTCCTGATATGTCCCAAATCACCTCTACGATTTTTTCAATCGCAGGTAATACTACTGTATTTATTGTTTTAAATGCAGATTTAAAAATTTCTATCGCTTTAGGTACTACAGCTGTGAAAATATCGGCAAAAGTAATTGACCATGTACTAAATACTCCTGCCAATTTCGTAAATATCATAGACACTTGACTGCCCGTATCCTCAAAAATCCCTTTTATTTCAGGCAGTTCTTTTGTACAATCTGAGCTACATTTTTATAGCATCACTAATCCACTTAAAAGCCCACTGAAGATTCATCACAAAACCTGAATTTTGAATGCCGTTAAATGCATCCATAGCCGATTTTTGGAATCCCCCAAAGTCTGGTATAACTGCAGCTACCTTATCACCTAAGCCACTTAAGCCTTTCGTAATGCTTTGAATAATCGAAACGACCGTTCCTAAAATAGGAGTGCCTATTTTTGCTAAAAAGTCCTGCCACGCTTGTTTTAAGTTACCCATAACGTTTTCATATCCGTCGGCTTCGCGAGCAGCCTGTCCTACAGCTCCGGCTTGTTTAAGCATGTTGCTAGCATAATCTAAACGAGTAGCTTGTTTCGTCGCTTCATCTAAATTTTGCCAATCTTTTGTAGAACCTACTACTCCCTGAGAAATAGCAAACTGCGCCATTTGAGTATCATTTGCAAAAATCCCTATCGCTTCACCGGCTTCGTAGTTTCCTTTTAGAAACGAAGTAAGAGAACTTGAAGCATCTTCCAGTGAAACATCATAGAAAGCTGCAGCATCTGCCGCTAAGGTAGTTGCTTGCTCTGATTTCTTCATTGCGGCTTCTGTATCTAGCCCTAAGCCTTTAAACATTGAAGTAATTCGAGAAAATGTCGGCTTTATACGGTTAGGTAGGATATTCATTTTTTTACCCATGCCATCTACCATTTTTTGTGCTAATGGTTCTAACTTACCAAAAACCTGGGTAAATTGTGCATTCAAAGCTTGTGCACTTGCCGCGGCTTCTACGCTTAGCTTCCCAAAATTAACGATTTTTTCTACGGCAAAAGCAGCACCAATTGCTAGCGCTGCTTTTTTAAAGAACCCCACTAATTTACTTGTTGTTGATTGTCCCTTAGATTCCGTCTCGTCCAAAGCCTTATTGGCTTCACCATTATCGACACCGATTGTACCAAAAAGCTTGAAAATTTCGCCCATTAAGACACCTCACCTTCTTTTCGAGGTTTAACAAATTGACTAGCAAAATCTAATGCTTTTGTTGTTCTTCTTTGTGGTAGATTTCGCTTTATTTTTACGTAAAGGTCTGTATTTTTGTTGGTCTTTAAATTCTTTTAAAGACTGCGTCATCTGTGTGTGTAACCACTGATTGTAGATTTTTTCTTCTTGTTCCACTTCTTGAACATAAAAAATAAATTCCATTAAGTCACACAAACGATAGGTACGAAGTAACGATATCGGATCTCCGTACCTTTTGAACAACAAATCTTTAATTCGGTGTTCGCCGTCTTTTATTTCAATAAGCTGGCGATAGAAGAGAAAAATCAGCTAGTTCTGGTTTCTTAAAGAAATCGACTAATAAAGTCGTATACTCCTTTAATCCAAGAGCTGAAATTTCTTGTATAGAAACGCCTGTTAACTCTGCTAAAAGTCCGTTAATATCACTCTTAATATCTTTTAAGTTAAGCATGACTTTTTGCAACATCGCTGCGCCCATTTCAATGCCACGCTTAGTAGCTTCTTTGTCAGCTTTTTCTTTGGCTGCATCAATTTTTTTCTGCTCTGCTTTTGTTGGCTCTTTTGATTTGTGGTCCAACGGTACAACTTTTTCAGCAGATTCAATATTTTTTTCAAATAAATTGATAAACTCGTCTTTCACATCAAGCTTTCCTATGATGGCAAGTAATGTAAATAAGTCATCACCTTTTAGTTCACGCATTTCTAAAGTCATTTTGTTATTCCTCCATGTAAAAAAGAACGACTGATAAGCCGTTCTTTAATTATTTCAGTTCGTCTAAATTTGTTATTTGGAAATATTTGATTCCTCAATAATCTACAAGCTCTCAGTTAGCTCTATAGGATTTTTCGATGTACTTGGGTAATAAATACGGAATGGGAATTCGTCATTTATTAGCTGTTCATAAGAAGCGTTAGCTGTGATTTCCTGTTCAATTACTACCTCTTTGCCATCCTCTGTTTTAATTTCAAGTCCGCTTTTCACTAATCCGTTATCTAACGCAACGATGATAGGCTGTTTCGTTCCATTATGAATACCCACAACGGCCATGTTAGGGATATAGTCCCCTTCTTCTAAATAGCGTTTAGGTTTAATAATTTTATAACCAGCAGGTGCTTCATCTGTAGTAGCATCTGTCATCGTAGCATTTAATGATCGGCGTAAATTTTCTGCTGTTAATTCAATCAAGTTGGCTTTCATCGTAGCTGTGGCTGATTCAAGCACATTCAAACCTACTACGTCCATAATATAAGCACCGTCTACTTCCACTTTACGGTAAGAAAGTTCTGTTTTGATTTCTACACCACCAGAAGTTGCCCCCATGGGAATACCGGTAAACTCCTCTTTCTCTTTATCGTATTTAAAATCAGTAAATACTGTCGCAGAATCAATGACAAAATTGTCTGCGGTTGTTTTTGTATAACCTGTTTTAGGTAGTGCCATATTCTTTTTTCCTCCAATCGACCGCTACATAAAAGCGGACATTTCTTCTTTTTAACAGCTCTTCTTTTGTTGGTATTTTATTTGATCCTTGAAAACTAAAAATGAGATTTAGTTCTGGAGTTAGTACCCTTTTGTAACAAAGAGCTGTTTTAAACTTGTCTTCTAGAACAAGCAAGTTTAAAAATGAATTATTTTTGTCAAAAATATCAATATCCAGATAAAAACCATCTTGATTTCTACGAATAGGCTCGGAATCAAAATCAAAGGTGGCATATGGATAGATGACCTCTTTTCGAGGATTCGTTTCTAAAAATGTTTCTGGGTGTATCTCTTGTAAGATTCTTACCAGCTCTCGTATAAACTCTTCCATCACTTATCCCCCTTTAAATGTAGCTCCGTATTCTTTCCCTAGAATTTCGATGACTTTTTCTTTATTCTGCCGAAACGCGTTTCTTAAAAACTTTTGTGGTTTCTGACCTCTTGTAAAATGCCATTCTCCATCTGGTCCCTCAAAGAACCATCCACCTTTACGTCCTGAGCCATTTTCAGCAAATTCTCCGGTTCCGAATTCAACATAAATGGCGTATTGTTCTGGCGAGCCGACAATGCCGACCACTTTTCCTCCAACAGCCTTAAGTTGATAGTCTATCCGGTCCCGCAACTGTCCTGTTTCAACTGGCGCACCAGACTTTGCAGCAGCTTTGATAATCATGAGGACTTTAGTCATCCCCCGTTCTGCCGTCGCGTCTAACTCTTTTTTTACCTTGTCTTTGTAGCTGATAAATTTAAAGTCATTCTTCGCCACTTAAAACACCTTCAAACTTCAAATAAATTTCATTGTGATGCTTTATGCCAACAGGATTATCGGAATACGTAATATCGTAATAACGATTTGTTTGATCAACCACTCGCATATTGTCTGTTATCCCTCAATAAATTCGGGAATAATAAGAATGTGTTAATTCTTCTACAAATGCGTTCTGTTTCGTTGTTTCATCTGTTCCTGTCACCAAGTCGATATATCCAGAAACTTCTTTAAACAAGCCCCAATCGTCAATAAGCCCGCCTAATCCGTCAGGCTTTTGGCCTTTGACCTCTTGTAGAAAAAAGGTTTGAGGTGAGTACATTATCCCCACCTCATTTTTTTATATTTATTTAAAAAACTGAACTTTGCTGCAGGAAAGCCCTCGATATTATCACTAGCGTTCACATCGTAATACGTGATAGACATTCTAGCGATAGATTCTGACTTAATGCCTAACTTTGCGCCCATCGATTTTTTAAATCGTAAAAGTTCTTCAATACCCATTTTAATATCTGCTGGATATTCTACTTTTGTAATAAAAGCACCAGAAAAAGAGCCATCAAAAAAAGGCTCTTCAACATCTGTTTCCAGTGTCTTTTCTGTGATAGCTTCAACAGTTGTTAGGCAATCGTTTACTTTAGAATTACTAATTTGAATCGTATCACCTACTCGTAAACCAAGAGGGTTATCTTTTAACACAATAGAATTACCCTTAAAAACAACATCCCTAAAGCGTATATGAACGTTTTGAAAATTATTATTGGTTAGTTGCCTAACTGTCTGTTCGAACGCGTCTAAGTCACTCTGAGTAACCGATGGATCAATTTTTTTTGCTTCTTCAATGCTGATAATCAAGTTAGCCACCTCCTAAGATGCAGGTGTACCTGTTACTGCAATAGAGGTTGTAAACGCACCGGAAGTAAATTCAAATGTCGCTTTACCTTCTGCAATAATTGAGCCATCAAATCCACCGTTTTTATTTTTAGTGATAGTAGCAACACTCTCATTACTAGATATCACTGTAATTGCTGAAATTACAGCTTGTGCGTTTGTGGCATCTACTGGATTAGCTGCAATAGTAAATGTCTTAGTTGCGCCTACTGCACCCGTCCATGTTTTCTGACTAGGCGTGATACCCGTTGCTGGATTAGTAGGCGTTACGCTTTTTACTGCTTTTAAAATAGCTACTTTATTTTTTCAGGGATGTTACCATATATCATATCTTCGGAGCAATAGCCGTGTTACAGAAATACCAACGAATTACGCTACCCGGAAAATTGAGCCATTTCCCCAATTTGCTTTCTGGAGTTTCAATAGCACGTTGTTGCTAAACCAGAAATACCAACGCCCAAGCAATTACTTACGTCTTATCCGTTGAGAAATTGAGCCATTTCCATCAGTTTGTAATTTGCTTTCTTAATTTCAACCAATACATAAACCTTTAAATTTATATATTGTTTAGTTCATCAATGTTAAGTTTGAATTTTAGTTGTTGCTGCTAAAACCATTGCCCACGTAAAACTCCTCCACTGTATTTTGATAAGATTGCTTCAAATGGATCTTTTCGTTTGGTTCCTTCCCTTTTGGCAGTTTGTTATCAATTGGTTGATAGCCTGCTTTATTTTCAGTCTTTTTTCGACTTATCATCGAGTGTATCCTTCTTTTCAAAGTAATCAGGGATGGAAGCTTTCAAGTCTTTCACTTTACTTTCTAAGTCCTTCACATTCCCATCTTTGTCAAGTTCTAACTCACCTAATTTAAATAAAGCATAATCAATATCCTTAGCCCCTGCACTTTGTAATGCAGCAGATACTTGGCTATTGATTTTCAAATCTTTGTTTTCCTTTTCCAACGCGTCTGCCTTTTCTTTTAAATCAGCTAGTTCTTTTTGAACATCCGGATTGTCCTTTGTTTTAGCTTCTAGCGATTTTAAGGTTTTATTTGCTTCAGCTAACTGGCTTGAAAGATTATTATATTGGTCTTTTGGTACTGCATTTACAGGAAATTCTTTGTCAATTTCTTTATTAGCAGCCTCCATATCCAACGTACCATCTTCTTTCATATGTTTTGCTAAAATTTGTTTGATCCATTCCATCGTTTTCTACCTCCATAGCATTTATATAGCGGTCGCTGCCGCTTAGAGTGTCAGAATATACCGTCTGCTCGGTAGCGGTGCCCTTTTTAACGTCATGGCTCCTGGACAAAATAAAAAGACTTATCAATAAGCAAGTCTTAACTCCTCATATCATCTAATACTTGTTGTTTTGCTATATCTAGCATGCCTAGCAGCTGCAAACTTCCATTTTGACTGTAATAAATAGTGACCTCTCCATTTGGCCGCTGTACAACAATTGTGGCCTGTTCAAAATCAGGCTCTTGGCTTGATACCCATTCGTAAAACTCTTCGTAGTCTACATCTAAACAAGCGTAAGGATCTTCCATCTTATGGCCTCCCTTAGATATAAAAATAGCACTCAGCCGCTTAATGGGTGAGTGCTACTATTCGTTATAATTATCTGCATCCGCTTGCCATCTATCTAGCAAAGTGGGTTGATTAAGTTTATGTTGTTGATAATATTCCTGTCTCAACCGCTCACGTTCCTCAGGCGTTTTCGCTGTGTCTAGCAGCTTATATAACTCATCAAATTCCTTATCAGTCATCTCTAAAGCGCTACGCCTATAATCCACATCTACCTTACCCAAGAATTGTCACCTCCAATATATTATCGACTATCTCCACTGTATACTTCAAGTTTCTGTTCAGTAGGAATTCACTTTCCTTTTCATCGAACTGTTCGTTCCTATATAAGCGCCTTGCGTTCCTTTAGGAATCAGGAATTTAACTACTCTACCATCCTTATTTGCACTGGTAAAATTTAAAAAATCCTCGGCAACTTTTTTGTTGATACTAGTAGACTTGAATTCTTTGAATACATTTCCGTTCAGAATAGCATCGTATTCATTTGCAGATACACCTCTATAAGTTATTATATCATGTTTCAATTTAAATTTACTAATAGCATCATCTAAATTTTGAATAATATTGACAAGATAAGGTTTTTCTCTTGGATTATATTTTTCATTTCGGAGTATCTTATTCATTTTAGCAAATGCGTCTGATGTATAATCTTTCATAGCATTAACTTGTTCAGGCTTCAATCCAGCAACCCATTTATCACTATCATCTTGCAGATCAGATTGACCGAAGAAGTCCAGCTCAGTAAAATTCGGCTTTGGTTTCGATTCATTTTGTCTGATTCTATCTGCATACCACTCATCATAGCTTTTAAACTCCGACATCTCTTTAGATTCATTATCTTTTCTAAGTTCAGGGCTGATACCGTCGACAACTTCAATTGTTGTACATCGGCAATTCACATCTTCTGATGCTACCCCAAACATCCGCGGACCTTTTGCCGAATGCCCTCTAATGGTAAACTCTTCGTCTACATCAACCTCTTTACCGTCTAACTCTTGGTGGGTTCGGCGTGTATGTTTATCGATCGTGGCAAGCCATTTCTTTTTAATATTGATGCCCAGCTCTTTTGCTTCTTCATATCCTTTTTGGGTAGTGACAGACTGAGTACGTCCTGCTTCTGTTCTTGCAATACGTAATGCTTGTTTGTAGCTAGCTTCTGTTTCCTCATTAATCCATCTAGCTATTTCAGCATAACTTTTACCCTCGAATAAGCCCGTTATGATATTGTTAGTCACATTTTGGGCTAATTCATCACGGTACTTGTATAAACGCTTTGAGAGCCTCTTACCCGCTACAGGTGCATTGACGAGATTCATAATATAATCATGGTTAATTAACGGCATACTTAGTGCTATATTCTGTGACTGCTCTAGCGTATACCACAGTCCATAATATCCCTGTTCAGCTTGTTTTGCAGAATAGCCTTTGATAGTTTTTTCAACTTTCGGTGAGTTTAACTGAAGAATGGCATTAATTTCATCAGCAACACTAAAAAGTCTCTCTACTTCCAAACGGGTGGAAAAAGAAAGACTTTCTGCATTTTCTGTATAAACTTTTAGCCGCTTTTTGATGTCGATTAATGATTGACGATAAACATTAAATAGCTGATTATCCGTTTCCTGGTAATTGGCTTTCTGTAGAGCCTGTAGCTCCTTCTGCCATTTGTTGAGTTGGGACATTTGGGGTCACCGCCGTTTCTTCTTCATCGGTGTTGTCCGTCAAACCTTGCGTATATTCCGCCTCTTCTAATGCCTCTTTCACGTCTTCCCAGTCAAGGTCAAACTGTTCGCAGATAAGGCGTAAAACGTTGTCGTCGTCAAGGCGAGGTGCTACTTGCAAGATAGATTCAAGGATAATTTTTCTTGTCTCTGCTTCGGTTTTCTCATTGTTAACAATATCTGTTTCATTCACCATTACTTCTCTAGTAAACGTAAATGAAACTTCTGTTGGGTCAAATGCTTTAGTATAACGACGATTAATGTCATCAATAACAAGCTTATTCATCCATTCTAGTAAAGCTCGTAGTCTGGCTTCAGTCTTGTTGGCTTTCATGTTTAATAGTGTATAACGTGCTTTTATCACTATGTTGGTGATATTCCCGTCGCCTACTTGAGTTGAATCAAAGGCCATTCCAAACTTATAGATATTTTCTTTGTCAATCTCCATTTTGGTTTTACGCCCTTCAGTTGGAATCGTTACTGTTTTAACATCTAAGCCCCCATCTGAACCAGTACCAACAACCTTTTTAGATTTAACATTTTGTCTTAATTTTGAAAGATCGTCACCTTGGAAACCTGATACAACGTAAATGGCTTCCGCAAAATCTTGTAAATTGTTTGATAAAAAACAATTCATTAAGTCGTAATCATCTATCAGTGCCTTAATAGACTTTAAATCCGTCGTTTCCTGTTTATTATTTGATAACCGATAAAAAGGTATTTGTCCGTAGCTTCGTTGCAATAAGCTTTCATTATCGCTATCAACTGCTAAAACATGTGGCCTTGGATTAATTGGTTCAGCTTCATCTAATTCATAATCTTTGTTATCCTCAGCTACGAAAAAATAAACGTTCTGGTCAGTCCACACTTCCGCGTGATGGATATCGACTGTCTCGCCGTCTTTCTCGATTTCAGTGATATAATGACGGCAAATACGTTGTAATTCATTGTATTCATTGTATACACCAAACACGTTTAAACTATCAGCCACTTGAAAACACAATCGATCTTCTGCATTGGTTCTTGCATAAACATACTCAAAACCTTTTGGCTTGAACCTTCCACAAGCTCTTGTAGCACTACTTGAAATTCAGAATTGTAATACTCTGCTAAATACTCTTTAAGTTCTTCGTTTTCTGTTTCGTATTCAACAGGATTAGATAAAAGGTATTGAGTTTTTTGGTCAACAATTTCTGGGAAAAAGCCGTGCGGGATTCGTACATTCGAGGCGTATTTGTCTTCTCGCAGTACCCCCTCATCGTCTACGTAAAAGATACGATTGTTCATGATATCATTTTCATGGTTATAGTACCGAATACCTGTCTCTGCCTCTCTTTTTGAGGTAGATTTTCGATCTTTGTCAATCGCCGCCTTTAAAGCACTAGCGATAATCTTCACGTCTTCACTAAGTAAAGCTTCCATTTACAGCCTCCTTTCTAGTATAGCCATTTATTTGTGTTCTTAATTTCTCTAAGCAGACTAGCTGCACTGTCTGGTGCGTCGTCGTGCTCTGCGTTCTCTGTATAGTCTAGTATCTCGGCTATATATTCTTTGTCTGTGTCTTCAAGCCAAATTATTCGGCTCCAATACTTCCGCAAATAAGAAGATATCTTGATAAACTTATTTGTTTTTTCGTGATACTTTTGCACGTATTGACTTCGTTCGATTAGGTGTTTAGCTAAATAACCTTTATCGCCGTTCGTTTCAGTGTAAAATGTTCCAGCTTGGTAGTATTGATGTAGTTGCAATATTTCAGGTAGGCAATCATCAACGTGTTTCTGCCATTTCTTGCCAAACCCGATAATGGTTCCGTCCTTTTGCTCTTTAAAAATGGTAAATGCTGTGCTATCACCACCTCCGTATGCCGCGTCGATGTGTGCTACACCGTTATAAATAAGGTTAGTGTTATCGATATAGGTCGGTGCAGTAAATAGCGATTCACTATCAGCGATGTGTTTTAACTCGTAGTTCGCTGCAAAGAGCGACGGTGTCATAGACTGCTGTAACGCTTTACGTTGTTCTTTGTCAATTAATCCTGTTTCGTAACAATCGAATTTCTTGACGTTAGGCATTTTAGAAATTGCATCTTCCTTATGCCAAGGCGTGCCTGTGTTAATAAAACGGCCCTCACGATTCTTCACATTCTGCAATTCTTGATACTGCAGCTTTGTTTTCTCTCGTTCAGCACGACTTACTCGGTCTTTAATGTTAACAATATCATCAGTGATAACGATATCCGCGTGTTTACCTGTTAATGAAGCATAAATCCCCATACCAAGTAATTGAGATGTTCCCCGGGTAGATGTTTTTAAGTTGGTATCTATTTCTGTTGTAGTCTCTTTCAAAAGCACCAATTCAACACCATATAATGCAAATACAAGCGTTTTAAAGTATTTGCTAGATAAAACCTTAGCCACTTGTAAAATAATCTCTACGACGTCTGTATCGGTCTTACGTAAGAAGATAATATTTTTGTTGGGAAAAAGAACCATCAACAATGCAATAGCAATCGCCAATGTGGTTGTTTTAAATGAGCCACGATGAGCCAATAGCGTTTGATCGTCTTTCTCGAACAAAAAAGACTTTAGCCAATCATTGTGCAGTTCTGCTAAGTCGGTAAACCCAACTAAATTTCCGAAAATTACCGGGTTCGTTTTGATTAAGTTCAAGTATTTTCGCTTTTAGGGCTCATGTAGAATCATCCTCGAAAAATTGCTCGATTTCGACAGCTGCATCGGAGATATTAAGCACGCCTGAAACTTCAGTTTCTTTTCGATCTCGCCATTCGTCCGGCTTTCTATTTTTCAACCAGAAAATAGCTGCAGTTGGATTAGGAGCTACTTGTTTTTTAACCTTTTTTGTAATTTCCATACCGTTCTCTGTTAGTTCTTCTGTAACTTCGGTATATTCGTAGCCTGTAGCACTCTTAAATAAAGCATTTTCAACTTGTCTATCAACGACTTCTTTTCCCTTTTTTAAGGATGCCGAAAGTGCCGGAAATTTTTTTACCCATTCTCTGAAAGTTGAATAAGCTACCCCGATATTCTGGGCTATCTGCTTATCGATGAGGCCATCTCGTGCCCATCCTTCGATTTTGATTAACCCTTCCTCGGTTAGCCACTCTGTGTACTTCGCCATGACCTCACCGCCTTTCTGTATCAAAAATAGACACCTTCCCATTTTCTTGGGAAGGTGCCTTTTCTGCGTAATTTTACTGATAACAGTATATCACGATTTATCAATGGGAATTGTCACATCATTGTCACTTTTTTTCGATTTTCTTCAAAATCTGGTTATGTTTATTTCTGATATAGCCATAGCTATGCCCAAATTCTCCCGCAATTTGTTTTAACGATAGCCCTTCGATATACTTTGCTACTAAGATTTTTTGATCTAATCCTTTGAAACTATAAACTAGCTTTCGTAAATCGTAAATTGAGTTCATTTTCCACGCTAAACGTTTTTCTAAGTCTTCGATAATATCTTCCAACTTAGAAGCTTTGGAATCTTTTGTTAGTGTGTATCTTCCTAAATCCTCTGGGTCACACCATCTTTCTAACTCTTTTTTATACGTTTCTAGCTCCCAGTCTAAGTAATAGATTTCTTGTTCTAATTTTTGATAGCTGACTAACCATTCGTACAATGTACTTTCACCTACCTTCTTGTTCATCGCTTTCACTATTAACCGTAACTTGTACATTTTTATACAGAATTAGAGTTAATAATGCGGATAGCAATATAAATCTAACATCATACGGTATCTTAGCTAATATCGAAATAATCCACTCCGACACTTTGTATATCATCATAGCTAAACCTAAACATAACCAGAAAGATATTAATTTATCCAAGTTTATCCCCCCTATACTCCTCAATTTTGGCTTTCACTGCAGCCATTAGCGCTGATTGCCCTTGTTCTTTTGCTTGTAAAGCTTTGATTACTTGTTCGTCAATAGTTCCTTTCGTCACTAAGTGATGAATAATAACAGGCTGTGTTTGTCCTTGGCGGTCTAATCTGGCATTGGCTTGTTGATAAAACTCCAAAGACCATGTAAGCCCAAACCACACGATAATGTGCCCGCCTTTTTGTAAATTTAGTCCGTGCCCTGCTGATTGTGGATGGGCTAAAAGTAAAGAAATTTTTCCCTCGTTCCATTTCTCAATATCCCCGTCAGACACATTTAAAGCCTTTGCTTGTTTAAATCGTGCTTGGATTCTTTCTAGGTCATGTTGGTATTGATAAAAGACTAAAACCGATTGCCCTTGTGCGTCCTCTATAACGCGTTCTAGCGCATTTAACTTTTCTTGGTGTATTTCCCTTCCGTCGCCGTTTTCGTCGTATACAGCGCCGTTAGACAGCTGTAAAAGCTTGTTTGATAGTGTAGCCGCATTACTAGCTACAACGTCTGTTCCTTCGAGTTCTAACACGTATTCCCGTTCTAGCTCTTTGTACTGTTTCCAGCTTGTCGGGTTCAAGTCTAGCTCGATAATATTTTCCGTTCTCGGTGGCAGTCGCAAATAATCTTTTGCTTTCATACTCACGCATATATCGCTTATTTTGTTGTAAATCGCTTCTTCTGCTCCTGGGATTAATTGCCAAGAATACACGATATGCCCGTTTTTTTGTGCGGGGACAAAATATTTATTACGGTATTGTGTGATAGTCTTTCCTAGCCGTTCGCCTTGGTCCAATAAATACATCTGCGCCCACAAATCCATCAAGCTGTTTGGGGAAGGTGTGCCTGTTAGCCCGATAACACGTTCCATCTTCGGCCGTACTTTTCGTAATGCTTTAAATCGTTTGGCACTACTTGACTTAAAACTGGATAACTCGTCTATAATCACGGTTTTAAAGGGCCAGTTTCGTTGATAGTAATTGACTAACCACTCCACATTTTCACGATTGATTAAATAGACATCTGCCTTTTTGAATAAAGCTTCTTCACGTTGCTTTGGGTTTCCTAACACTTTTGAAAAAGTGAGGTGCTGCAGATGGTCCCATTTTTCAATTTCATCGGTCCAAGTTTTCTCGGCAACTGATAATGGGGCAATTACTAACACATTTTCAATAATTTCAAACGTGTGTAACAACTCGTCAATAGCTGTCAAACTGGATAAGGTTTTCCCTAGTCCCATATCTAACATCAAAGCACAGTAAGGATGATCAAGAATAAAATTCTTAGAGTATTCCTGATAGGGATGTAACGTTGCTTTCAAACTCAATCACTCCTTTTTATGGGACATATCAGGCATAACTCTTGCTATACCGCTTTGCATTGCGTAGATTAACATATCCACTCCTTGCTTGCTGTCAATGACAAACACTGGGATAAGCTGCTCTTTGAATTTCTCTATAATTTTTAACTGGTCTTTTCTTGGTTTACCTCCAGGCCTCTTTAATTCAACGAAAAACACGTTGCCTTGATATAAAATAATCCTGTCAGGAACACCCCTAGTTCCTGGGGAAGTGAACTTATAACATAAAGCTCCTATGCGTTTTATCTGCCTAACTAGATACTTTTCAATGTCGTTCTCAATTTGCATTACTTCGGCCTCCCATCTGATAAGATATTGGTTGATGTGTTCCATCAGATCTATTTTCTTCAACCTCCGTTTAAAAATACCGTGTCACATGTAACACAAAAATTCTTCAACTTATATATATTCCCCATGTACATATATACATATACGCCCTATATATGTATATTAATTATTTCTATATATGAATAGAAAATAGTGTTACAGGTGTTACGATTGTTCTTCATTCTTACTCTCCCAAGATGTAATAGCGTAACACTCCCTGTAACACCAACGGGAAATAAGGTGTTACAGGTGTTACAGTGAATATTTTAGGTGTAACACTCGTAGCTTTTTAGGTATTACACCTAACCCCGTCATTACTACCTTTTTGTTTTAAGGTGTAACACGTAAATAGGCTACTTGTACTCCATACCCAGGGCCAAATCTTAAACGTCCTTTATTACCTTTGCTGTTTTTCTCCCAACCAGATAAATGGCTTAAAACTTGACGAATTTCTGCAGCTTTTGCAGGATGTATGTTTTTAGAATCTCCGTTATACAATTCATTCCAAACCTCTGCAATACATACTTTGTTTCTAACAATCTCGCCTTCTTCCTGAATATCCGTCCCCCACCCCTGAATATACTCTCGTCTTTCTTGCTTACTTCGTTTGTACCAATCTTCCGTTATTGGGATTTCCAAATATTCAAGGATTTCGCCTTCCATGCTAGAGGTTTCCGTGTGCATTTCTTGGGCTTCTAGTGCTAGTTTTTCTTGTTCGTCTGTTAGATACAAAGGTTCTCCTGCTTGCCACAACTCAACGGCTTCTGCCCATATCTGATTGCGCGTTTCGTCGGTCATTTCCCACACTTTATTTTTAATCGGTTGAATGCCGACATCTACTGGCCAAAAACGCCGATTTCCTGTTTTATCTCTTAGAAACTCGTTGTCGTTCGTTGTTCCCCAAAAGACACAACGGCGTTTAAAATAGGACTTATGCCGACCGTAAGCAACGCGGAAAATGTCTTCTTGCTTGCTAATAAAATGCTTGGTGGCTTCAATGTCTGCTTTTTTTGTCGCTGACAATTCGCCCATTTCCATGATCCAAACACCTTGCAACGCTTCGTAAGAGTCTTTCCCCGTCACACCTTCTAAGCTGTTAGAAAACCAGTCTCCCGCCAATTTTGCAGGCAATAGCGTTTTCCTATTCCTTGCGGACCGCTAGTCACTAGCATGTAGTCAAACTTAATCCCTGGCACAAAAATACGCCCTACGGCAGCTGTAAGAAATTTTTCGTAACTACTCGAATGAACGGTGTATCTTCTGCGCCTAAGTAGTCTATTAGTAAAGTTTCTACGCGAGGCACTCCGTCCCAGTGCAAGCTCTCTAGGTATTCTTTCACTGGATCATATGAGTTTCTTTCGATTTCTTGGACTAGCGCATCATCGATTTTGCCGCGGTTCACAATACCGTAAATTTTTCGATATATACCCGTAACCCCGCATCGTCGCTGTCCTTCCACATCTTGTCTCGATCTAACTTCCGCCAAGGCAAGTTGTCTTTCACCTCAATACGATTAGAAAAACTGTTCATAAAAATTTTCTTTTTGAGGTTCGGGTCATTCAGCATAATGACTTCTAAATTTTTCGCGGAAGCCATAATCTGACCGTATTCGTCAATTTCGAGGTCCAATTTTGTAAACCAGTCTTTGTCGTCCTCTTCCAATTCGTCTAGCTCGCCGTCAAAGTCTTCTAGTGCTTGTGACAGCTTTTCACTCTGAATCAAGGTCTTAACTTGCTTGTCTTCCATTGCGAACTCTCGCATCGCTTTAAACGATGGATAACGGTCAATCCGCGTCGTAGGTTTGACGTCTTCATCTAAATCGCCAAATAGATGGATACGGACAAGGTCAAACGCGTTCACCAGTTGATCGCCTACAGGGTCCGTACCGTGATGAGAATAAGCGAACTTATCATCATAAATCACTAGCCCACCACTAGTAGAACCTTCTAAAACGTCCAACGGTCCTCTCTTCCTGTGGACCCGTAGATGTCAGGCAAAAGGTTTCAATCGCTGAAATGATGTCATACGTGCGACAAAATGCCCCGACAATCCCTTTTTTCTCTAATGGGTCGCCTGCTTTTTTTGCTTGTCTTTCGCGGATAGAATGCCCACGGGAACTTTCTGGCCAAAAACTTGCATCTCGCCAGTCTTCGTATTGGCTTAGAATTTCGTCAGGATCGACCCACGGCAAATCGATGTTATCGGTGAAATATTCCCCGTCTATCGAATGACTGGGCCAATACATTAAACGTTCTGCCTGATAGGTCGTATCATCGAAGTTATCCATGCCGAAAAACTCCGCAAGCTTTCTCGCTAGGGGCTCATACTCTTCGGCGGTCACTGGGCGACTTAACGGAATAATCAAGCGATAACGTGGACCTTTTACTAAATGGCTGTGTGTCGTGTAGACAGCTGCAGCGTGGTCAAATAACAGCTGTACATCGTCCCAAAAGTCTAACGTCGTGCTGTCGGCATCTAACGTAACAAGGCTACGCTGTTGAGTGTTTCCTCTTTCCGTCGTCCTTCTTTTAACCAACCACCAATAAACGCCCCAACGTCTTTAACTTCGCCCTGCTTAGACTTTGGCATTTTTTGTAGTCTTCGACAGTCTCTTGTGTCACTGTCGGCGTTTTCAATCGTTGGGTAAAATCCGACCAAGACATCTGCCGATTTTTCCATTTTTCTCGGTTTTGAAGCACCCACTGCAAGATGGATTTCACCATCATAGGCTAATTTGATGTTTTTTTCTGGCTGTTCCATCTTTCCGCTTCCTTTCTTTTATTGTTTAAGGATGAAACCTAAACAGTCAAGCCATCCTTCTTGATAGTCACACGTAGAGGATTTATGATCATAATTAAACGCAGCTCTCATTGCTTTAAGATATTTACGCTTACCAACAACGTAGCCCAACAAAAAGCAAAGTACTAAGTTTATTAGTATAAGTATGTTATTTCCCATTTATTAACAATCCTTTCCATATTCGTACTCGTAAATTAGATTAGTTAACCAGCTATAATCTAGCTCTTGCTCTTCGTCAAACTCCTGTTCGTTGACATAAGCAGCAAAATCTACGATATTTTCGATATTTTCCTCATCATAAAAACCCCAACTCCAAATGAATGCTTTAACACGAACGAGTTCCCCAATATCTTTTTTAAAAACAAAAACGGGCTCATTGACCATTTCAACACTCATACAAAATTCACATGTCCCCACTTCTTCTTCGTGAGGATTAGTTTCAACATCAACTAGTTTTAGTTTCATTTTCTATCGCTCCTTTTTCTAATTTTTAGTGATTTTCAATTCCCAATCATCGCTATCAAAAAATACAAATTCTAATTCCTCAAAATCGTTTGTATTTTTATCAAATCTTTAAATTTCTTATTTGAACAAATATTTCCAAAGCGTTTTAAAAGCGGTGCTTAAAATTTTCATAATCACTGTAACTAAATTCAAAAACTTTCCCAGTTGAAAAAACTCCACCAGTTGTCAGTTCTAACTTTACATAATTTAGTGCCATTATCTGAACCTCCTAATCTTTCATGTAATATTTCGTTTCAAATCCTTCGGCGTTTAACGGCAAGCCTTCCGCCCAATCAGGAACTACAGACATGATTTTGTTCATTTCTTCAATAGATTTTTCCCCTTCTGGCACTTCGGCTACTGCCTCATCGTGCACATGGAAAACAATAGGATAGCCCTCACGTTCAAGCCTCTGCATCGCTTCTGCTAAAACGTCTCTTGCCGTTGCTTGGACAATGTTTTCCACCAATTTACCGCCGTAGGTTTGCTGTTCCGTGAAAGCGACTTTATCGCCTTGCCCTTCATAAAAAATAGCAGGACCGTAGTCACCTTCTTTTAAATGCGCTTTTGCATACGCTAGTTTTCGTCCGCTTGGTAGCTGAATAAACAAGAATCCTGCTTTTTTATAAAATTTCAACCCACGAGGGCCTTTTTTAATGCCGCCGTTTTGTAAACAGTCAATCACAGCTTTTGGGTTTCATGCCAAAAGTTCTTAATGCGTTTATTGGCTGTACGCCAACGGTCCACAATGTCTTGTAATTCGTGTTCTTCAATGCCGTTTTCTAATGCACCCATTGCTTTAAGCGCCCCTGGTCCGCCTTGGTAACCAAGCGCCAATGTCGCCACTTTTCCACGTTGGCGCATGTCTTTACCTTCGTGGCTTTTCCAGTCGTAGTCCGTCACTTCGCCTAAATGGAACATCTGCGCCGCTGTTGCTTCGTAAATTTTGCCGTGTGTGCGGAATACTTCTAATACCAATCTTGTTTGGCATACCAAGCAATCACTCGGGCCTCAATGGCTGAAAAGTCAGACACGATGAACCGATGCCCTTCTTTGGCAACTAAACCTGTTCGGATAAGTTGTTTCAATGTGTCTGGCACATCTTCATACATTAATTCGATGCCTTCAACATCTTTTGCTTTCACAAGCTGACGGGCAAAATCAATTTCACTTAAATAGTTTCTAGGCAAGTTCTGTACTTGTAATAATCGCCCTGCCCACCGTCCTGTGCGGTTGGCACCGTAAAATAAAATGCCATGAATGCGATTATCTGAACAACGTGCATTATCCATCATCAGATATTTTTTCGTGCTTGAATTAGACAAACTAAGGCGCAATTTTAATACCTCCGCCACATTCTCGGGCAAGTTTCCTAATGCTAGAGCCTTTAACACAACCTCTTTTCCTAACTTCTCGAAAGGCGTTCCTTGTTCTTCTAGCCACTTTTTCAGTTGCGCTAAGCTGTTAGGATTTTCCAATCCTGTTAAAGCCTTCATTTCGTTTAATCCCGCTTCGCTTAAATCGGCCATAATATCAATAGCAGCCGTTGCCAATTCGTGGTCAATTTCTGCCCCTCTGTCGTTAATCCGCTGATCCAAGGTGTAAAGCTTCCACTCACTTTCGGGGACAGGAAGCGATTCAACTTATTCGCGATAGCCATTTCTACATTGACGTCTTGAATACAATACTCTATAAACGTTTGCCATTTTTCGGGAGCGTGTTCAGGTAAATTCCTTGTACGCATGCCGTTTTTCTTGGTCGGCTTACACGGTTTAGAAAAGAAGTTAATCAGTTGCGTACCTCTTGTGTCTTTTGCTGTTCGATGTTTAAATATTTCGCACATTGCCCTAAAGAAGCTGGCAACCCTAATTCGTTTGCGTGAACCATCGTACAGTGCCATTGTGCAGGGTCTAAGTAGTACGGAATACCTAAATACTTAGACAAACAAACGCGCTCAAATTGGGCATTAAATGCAATTTTAAGCACGTTCTTATCTGTTAGCGCAGCCACTATCTCGTCAGGTATTTCGCTAATTGTTAAGTCCTCACATTCGACAGGCTGACCATCAACCGAATAAGCAAAAAGTAAAATTTCAAAGTTGGGGCTATCAGCGTATTTATAAACCCCAACTTTGGTTAAGTCTTCATCCGAATACGTTTCAATATCAATATTTAACGTTTTCATTTGCTATCAGCCGTTTCAGATGGTAACCGCAATTTACTTTTATCAACGGCAATCATCGGAAGCTGTGCTTCTTCCTCTTTAAAAACATCAACGTTGATCCCTAGCTCTTCAAGATAAGCCACTCCTTGTTTAGCAGGCACTCTTTCTACATTTGCAATAATCGCATTGTACGTTTCTCTTACCTCTTGGATTTCTTGATCGTAAACAGCTTCTACTTTCGCAAGCCCTTTTATTGAGTTATACTTAAGTTTTTCAAGAAACCCTTTCTTATAGGTTTCAAAATCTCTAGCATCCGTATCGCGATAAAAGCTCCATATTTCCAAACTGTTTTCTTCTAACAAATCGACAAGTTCATTTTTTACGTTTTGGCGAATTCTAAGTGAGCTGAAATATCTATGCAATTTCTCAAATTCAGGATCAATTTTCAGCCACTCTGATTCAATATGTGCACGAATAGCCTTCGTCTTTTCGCTCTTATTTCTTTTTCCACTGAATTTTTAAAGTAATCACATGGTTTCTTAAACGTGCTTTAGTTGGTTTCATTTTTTCCTACCCCCTGATCTTCTACTGGTGTATATTCTTGTTTGACATAAAAATTAGTATCTCCGAATTCTTTGAATTCCCAACGGTGCAATCTGACGGATTCTAAACGGCTACCGTTTTCAAAATATATAGAATCCAGTTTTCTCTCTTCAATTAGCTCAAAAACATCTTGTAATTCAATAGGCAAATAAATTGGTCGTTTACCCATTTCAATTTCTCCTTTCAAAAGAAAAGGGGCATTTTAGCCCCTTATTCAATTTTAGCTATATCGTCTTCTTCGTCTTCCCATTCTAGGTCACCAAAATCGGATTCAGCATTGGCACGACCGCCTAAGAAGTCCCCTTTACATAACGTTAAAATGTTGTTTAGCCCAGCAGTAACCCCTTTGTTTCCTGCAGTACTGTAAGCATAAAGTTAATAGATGCAATCGCATAAACACCTGAATAGACTTCGTCTGGATCGTCTGTTTTTACAAGCACACCATCTTCACGTTTTACGACTTGTGGTTTCGTTTTACTTGATACGTTGATAAACATTGCGTTTTCAAATTCTGGGCGTTCTTCGGTGTCCATTTCTTCATCGCCATCGCGTAGCGTAGTTTTCAAGCGCTCAAATTTAACGCCTTTTAATTTATCCCCTTTTGCGCCTTCATAGGCTGTTTTGATTGCTTCTTTCATCGCTTTAAGGGTTTCCTTATCGTCTTTTGGAATAATCAACATGCAAGAATATTTTTTCTCTTGCCCTTCTTCCATCGCATGAGGTTCTAACACATGCACAAAACTTAATCTCACTTGATTTGTAATTACTTTCGTTCCAGTTACTTTTGCCATTTTAAATTCCTACTTTCTTATATTTTTAGTTAAATAATTCGTCTTCTTCTAAATCATCTAACGAATTAGAAGCTTGTTCTGTAAAATACTGTTTAATGTCCGAGATGATTTGTTCTTTCATCTCTAAAATAGATTCTTTATAGTTTTTTAGGTTCATTGTCCACGTTTCATCTACAAGCAATGAGTTAGTAACTAACGACGATAACGCCGCTTCAATCGTGTTAAAATATCCTTTAAATAACACTTTATTCTCACTGAATACATAAAGCCCAACATTGCGTGTATCTTCTCTTGTGATGTAATAACCTTTACCGCTAAAAATCACAGGCTTTTCTTTACATGATTTTTGAGGCATTTTATCCCCCACCTTCTACTTAAATACATCCAAAGTACCTTCTTGACGTTCTAAGATAACCACCGTATCTGTCACCTTAATATTTACAGGGCGATTTCCTGTGCTGTTTTCAACGGTAACAATAACCGCATTTAAATCATCAAAAGGCTGTATGACAGTAAATTCATCCTCAGATACGTTAATTCCTGAATGCTCCGCTTTCTCCATTCCCTTTTTAGAGTTGAAGTTTCTTGTGTGTCTTTTTTCATAGCCATTACTCCACCCCTTCAAAATCATTAAGCGCATTTTCTACGCTGTTTAACGCTGGTCGCTTGTCACTTTCAGGAACAAGAACAGGCTTTCCTTCTGGTTTGATAATGAAGTCTGCAGCTAATTCCGCAAATTTTTTCTTGCCGACAACTTTTTCTAATTGCCCAATGGCTTTCAGTTCCTGCGGTTTTAAAATGTCTTCATCTTCAAATCCTTCGGCTTCTAAAACCATCAGTAGCCCTTCATTATCTGAAATTTTTCGATTACTTCGCCCAGCAACTACTTTCCAACCAGGGAACTCTTCGCCTTCGTCCCTTGCTTTCTGTAAAGCGTAAGTTTCCACATGTTCCAGCCATTTTTTTATCTCTGGCGCACGTTCTAAAATTTCAGCAATTTCCTCATTGGTTAAAAGCGGTGCTTCTTTCAGTTCGTGCTTATCAATCAGCTGGAAATTTCTCTCCGCACGTAGTTGGGCACGAACTTTTGAAAACTTCACAACGTCGTCTGTAATCGTCCACTGTACCTTCCCAAGCCTGCACTGCTCGAGGCGCCACGTAATTATCAGCCCAGTATAATAATTCTTTTTTTCAATTTCAAAGGTCGAAATATTGTCTAAACAATCGTCATTCGCACGGTTTCAAATTCGTAAATAATGTCGTACTTATCCACCGCACCAAGCGCATATAACATCAGTTGAGGGTTTAAATACGCATCAACAGGAACACCTTTGCCGTATTTCAAGTCGATAATTTCAATCGTCTTATCTGATAAGACAACCACGTCCGAAGTTCCTTCTGGGACCCATTTTGAAAAATCTACTTTTTGTTCTAATTCGACTGTGGCATTTTCGTATTGATTGACACGTTCTTCTACTAAATCACAATAAGCGGTGACGTATTCTTTCATGGATTCATCACAATACGGATGGTCTTGTTCAAAAAATTTCAATCGTGAGTTTACCGCTCTAGCGGTTAATAGCTTAAACCGCTTCGCCAAATACAACTCTGCTAATTCGTGTGCAGTTGTTCCCTCCTCCGCATAAGAGCTGCGATCTTACTTTTTTCCTCTAGTCGTGCCAAAGGTGGGCATATTAGCCACCGATGCGCACTACTCGCCCCTAATAAGGCATGATTTCCTACTGGCATGCTTATTCACCTACCAACGTTTCTAAGTCAGTGATAAATTTACCGTAATGCTCTTCTTTCAAGTCTGAAAGTTTTTCTGCGTTGTAACGACTAAAGCAGGTCTTTATCATAGGTCGCTTGCCTTTATCCATAGCCTTTCTCATCGCTTCTTGCACATCTGCTTTTGTTGCCCCTAGGTGTAAATCGGCTGTTGCTGATACTTCTTCTGTTTCTGAATCAGTAGGCGCGACTTTCTCCCCAGTTTTCGATGGTTCGGTGTCTGAGGTTGAGGCCGTAGACACTTCTTCTTTCTTCTTCGCAGTTGCTTTTTTTTTTGCAGGTTCTTTCTTCGCTGCTTTTCTACTTCTTCTGTAGCTTTTTATCCGCTGTATTTAAAGAGTGCGTGACTTCTACAACGTTGTCTGTTGCTAACTGCGATAAAATTTCTTTTAACTCTTGTGCTGAATCTGCTTCAATATTTAAATAGATGTTTGCCATTTTTTATTCTCCAGTTATTTTAATTGGTTAATGTCTTCATCTGTTACATTGAAAATCGCTTTAAAATTTGCGTGATAATGCAACGGTGGGTCTACATTACGTTTTTCATAAACTTTATCAGCTTCACAGGAAGTAGCATTTTTTGCTAATTCTTCTTGTGACATGCCCGCTTTTCGTCTAATTTTCTTGTACGGCGATAACATGAGTTGCTACACTTCCTATCTGGTTTAGCTCTAGGGTTAAACATTCCCATGCTTCAAATGCTTGGATTCCCTGTTTTCTAAGGCAATTAACAAGCGTTGTTTTTCCTGTAGGCCCCTGCTGACCTTTCACAATGATTGGTTTTCCCCATTTATATGCTTTTAATATCTGTTTTGCTTCGATGTTAAAAGTCAGGAAGTACTATCATTTTCATCCGCCAATTCCCGATAAAAAGGTACTTCTTCTTTTAGTTCTGTTTCTGTGAAACGTTGTTTTAGCTTGTCTGATTTTGCTGTACAAACAAAACGATTCTTTTCAGTGTTGTAAGATAAATATTGCTGTTTTCCCGTAGCATTTATCGCGTATGGCAAAGGAATTTCATACATTGGTTCTTTTTTCACTGTGTAACCATCAAGAATCGCACGTGTATGCAGTTCTCGATTTTCTTCTACTTCTTTCGTCCACTCAAGGCCTTTCCCGGTAAGCAACTCTTCATCTGTAATAGGATCTTCTAACCAATGATCCCATCTTATTAATTTGCCAAATACACCAACTCTTATAATCAATATGTGCTTCTTTACTTTTCTGTACCCATTTATCAAATTCTTTTGAGACTTCAATTGATTTTTAGGTGAAGTTGCTGTCCATTCAATAAAATCAGTATTCCTAATATATGCTCTAGAAAAGGAGCACTAATAATTATTCTATTCGCTTTATTTACTTCAATAACTGTTTTTTCTTTATGCCATTTCCATAAATCGGTTTTGTAGGCTCAAGTCCTGTAGCCCAGCCCTTGTTCTTCCAAAATGCCATTAAGTTATCTTATGTGTTTTTACGTGATAATAGTTTCTCATTTGCGTTTCTCCTTTTTCGTGCTATTATTTACTTGTATATTTTTTGTTTAGTAGCTTACTTCGTTGGCGGACGAGGTAGGCTCTTTTTGTTTCAATACAGCAATCATCACCTAACACCCCACTTCGTTGAGCATTTTTTGATAAGCAACTTCGTAACGTTCTAACTCTGCTTGAAAATGCTTTAGCGTGCGGAGGTCCTGCATTGTCGGATGCTTTGCACTTTCGTGACGTACTGCATCTCTTAACGTTTCAATCTTTTCTCGTACTGCTTCACGTACTAAAAAAGCTTCATTAGCTGTTAACATTTATTTCACCTCACGATCTTCAAGCGCTAAATCATAAATTAAAAGCCAAATGATAAAACCGCTATATAAATGTTTTTGGATTAATGGTCCAATATTGCCACCTACCAATAGACCTAGTCCGAATACAACCAACAGTGCCGCTATACGTCTTAATTGATATATTTTTTCACTGTAATCATCCTTTCTTTCCAATGTAAACATCTGCAAATCTTTCATCGTACACCTCATAAATTGAGATATTTTTTTGGATCTGTGCAGCAATAACGTAAATTAATCTTTCTTTCAAATTCTTTAAATTGAGCGGAAAGTTTGTAGTCAATTGATCCATAAAATGTTTCATAAAATTCCACGCTTTTTGCAATATTTTGTGTAATTTTTCATTGCTTTCACCTCCCTAAAACCATCACAGAACCGTTAAAATTTCGGATTGCTTTTGCTTCTGGCAAACGTTCATCGCCGCCTACAATTTCATTTGTTCGATGGTTATACACTCGTTTTGCCCTTTAAACAACACAACTGAAATGTAACAAGTGTCTTGCACTTTTAAATCTTCGCCTTTGTAGCAAATAATCATTTTGTAAAACCTCCTACGGAATTAATCTGTGCATGCGGTTCTTATCTTCTAAACGACTTAAAAATCTAATTCGTTTTGAATTTTTCCGCTTCTCTGTCTGTTAATAAATCAGCGCTTCTAAGAGCTGCCCTATCTGATTGTTTTTGCTTGCGATCTTTTGAATTTGGCATAATATCCACGCTTCTTGTTCTGTCGTATTACTATCCCTTTCTTTTCTTGTAACGGTTTTTATCCATCCAGCGAACAAACTCATCAAACACACATCTAATACAATAATGGATGAATTCATGTGTTGCATTAAAGCAGCCATTTCTCTAAACTAGATTTAGTGATTGAGTACATTTTTGTACTACGGCTTTATTTCCATATTTAATTGACGCACGATCTGGATTCTGTTCGACAGCTTCCAGATCAACCTTAACCGGTTTTGGCATACCCCTTACCCCCTCTCATGCTTTAGCTCGTTTAGTTCAACTAGCACAGCCACATAATCGGTAACAAAGAATAACGGTCCTGATGTATTTCTGTCCATCGATAAGACACATCTAACTGCAGTAGTTGATGAAGTAAAAAACTTTTTCACGAATTGATGCATCTAGATTTTCTTGTGCTTTCAATAACGATTTGTTCCATCGCATAATGAGCTTGATGAAATTTTTCTCTGCATCGATTAATTCTGTTGTTCGTTTTAAAACTTCTTTAAATAGATCTTTGACAATTAAATGCAGTCTTGATTTAACAATGTCTTCTGCCGTTAGTGCGGGCATTTCGTGTGCATAGTTCATTTCTAAGCTCCTTTTGTTAAAAAATAGTAATTACCACTTGCGTAAATAAGAATTATTTATTATAAAAGAATTAAGAATTACGAAAATCGTATTCCCACAAAGTTTCAAAATCTACATTAAGTAATTTTGCTAACATAATTGATAGTTTGAAACTCGGGCAGGAACGGCCATTCTCTATATTACGAATAGTTGTTTCAGTAACACCAGTTAACTCAGCTAAACGTTTTGAGTTAATGACTTTTTGATTCTCGCTGCTCGCAAAGACCCTCTTGTACAATTCATATGAACATCTCCTCTCATTTAATTTACGTAATTGCCAATATAAATGAGTATACAAGAGTTTTATTTGCTATTTTACAAAAATAACATAAAGGAGCTTTAAAATGACCTCATTTGCGCTGAGATTAAAGGAATTAAGAAAAATAAAAAATGTCACAGCAAGAACTTGCAACTTTTTAGGTATGAAAGAGAAAATATTTCTAACTATGAGCGAGGGTAATTACCAATGTATCTAGTGATACATTAGAAAAGATTTCAGAACTTTTTGATGTATCTATAGACTATTTGCTAGGAAAATCAGATACATCTAATCAGAAAAATGAATCGATGGCTAAACAAGTAATGATGCGCATGGATACAGATGGACTTTCTTCAAAGCAAGTAAAAGAACTAGAGGATGAGATGGAACGTTTCTTTTCATGGAGAATAGAAGAAATAAAAAAAGAAAATTTAAGTGAATAATTACAAGGTGGTTTTCAGGATGACAGTAGAAGTAGACGAGTACCATTTTAACTATTTCAGCACACATGTTATGAATGAGTGTTAATAATTATGAGCATAGATATATTTGGGATGAAATATTAACATCTAAATCAATTAAAATAAGGCCCTTTCCATTTGAAAAACAGCACGTAGATCTATATCAGGTATGATTATTAAAGATGATTACGAGACTACGCTAGCTTATAATTCTAACATGGGCGAAAAAGAAAAATTTCACGATATCTCATGAACTTATTCACGCCATGTATCATTTAGATAGCGAAAATAAGGTATTCACCGACACAAAGATACTTTATCCTATTCACTGGCAGATATCTTACCAGAATTTCAAGCGAACATTGAGCATCTTCTATACTACTACCCGAACCTGTTCTTATTAATGAGCTGAAAAAGGAACTCCTCCTTATTTTATCTCAAACCGTTACGGTATATCTGAACAAGCTATTTTTATGAGATTACTTCAGCAAATGCAGGCTAGTTTTGAAGCATCTTACGTTGCCGCCTATGATACGGCCAATAAGATAATGAACGGCAACTCTAAAAATTTGGCAATTGAATTAGGACGAAACTTAGAAAGAAAATTTTATACAGCAACCCTTTTTATGAATGAATTACGATATAATTAATTTATATTAAATCAAAAGAAGGATTATAGCAATGAAAAAATGACTAAATTCGCAGGCAGTGTACTTATCTTTCCAGCTCTTCCCTCAGCCTGTAGCAACGCAAAAATAATACACAAAGAAAGCCGAAACTGCTGCCCAGTCAAGCACTATTGAAGCTTCAGACAGTAAAAAAAGCCTAATACAGAAAACATAACCCAAGCAGTTAAACAGTTAGAAGAAAAATTTAACTCTGACGAGAAATTAGTAAAAATAGATGTTAAAAATAATGTTAAAGATGACACATCAGATAACCCTCACGCTGTCATTACGGTTAAGGTAATTAATGATGAAGCAAAAAAATATGGAAGAAATGCAGACTGCGATAGATTCCAACTCAGGTACAGAGGGCACAAAGACTGCCATATACGGAATTCAATTAAATGTTGAAGAAGTAAAAACATTAGAAAATGATAACGATGTTATTTCTTTCATCACACCCACGAATGGGAACGACAGAACCATAGCAAAATCAACTAAAAATGAAAATATTATTCCGTTAGTAAAATAAAAAAGTGCATCCCCCGCCGGCAAGCTAGTGGATGCACCTTATCAGAAAATAAACCAAAGGCTTATTTAATGCTATTATATCAAAAAATAAGCCTCATTACGAGGTTTTTATACACCTCCAAAAGAACGTAAGTTCCCATAAAAGGAGAGTTGAATATGTGGGTAGAAAAGAAAAAGGATAAAAAAGGAAATATCACATACCAATATCGCGAAAGATACACCGACCCTCGGACCGGTAAAACAAAAAGTCACCACGACTTTAGCAAAAATACAAAAAAGAATGCAGCACGTCGTGAGTTAGAAATAAAATCAAAAGATACTGACCGACTACGAAGAAGAGAAACGTCTAGAAAATTTAATCAAAAACGAGGGCGTAATACCAAATGATAAAACGTTAGAAGATATGATAAAAGAATGGTTTGATTATATTCAGGATCCAAAATCAAAAGAACGTAAAAAGGTTCCACGCTCGGGATATAGCTATGGCATTGATTCACTCTTAAATGAGTTCTTAGTAAGAAAAAGATAAACGAATCCAGGATTTAACTTTTGATGATATACAAGCATTTTATGACCGTATGATTTTTGACTTTGAATATCAAAAGTCCTATATAAAAAGATTCCGTGCGATTATCCGTGGTGCATTTACTCGCCTATAAGAAAAGATACATTAAAAATCTTGATGATTAATCTTCTTTCTAAAATAGTAACGCCAGCAAAAACGGTGGATGATCTTATTAATGAGCAAGTACCTAGATACTTAGAAAAAGCCGAGGCTGAACAAATATTTCAAGTTTTAAATGGATACAACCCACTTTATACGCAAATACTGAACTACAATTTCACACTGGGATGCGTTTGGTGAATTGATTGCTTTAGAATCAAAAACTTTCACGACGGATTTTGTTAGATATTCATGGAACTTACGATCATGCAACACGTAGTCACACCGAGGACAAAAAGTCCCGCCAAAAACAAGAAAATCATTTCGTACTATTGAGTTAGGTGATGCTGCAGTACAGATTATAAAAGACCGCATGTATCATAACCACTTCATTAAAAATAAAAATTCTGATTTTTTATTCGTGACGTCAAATGACCGTCCTTATGATTTAGGCACTATTTAGTTTTATTGCTAGCCACCAAATTGAATTTAATACATCCACAAAGTTAGCACGCATGTGTTTAGACACACTCATATAAGTATGTTAGCTGAAAAAGCATACCTATTCAAGTAATTATGGATCGGGTCGGGCATGAGGACAGAGAGACAACCGAAAAATATACATGCACGTCACCAAGAAACAAAAAACAGACTTGGTTAAGACCCTAAACGAGTTATAACCAAGTCCACCACTTTTTAGTTTTAATTATTTTTGCCCTTTTGTGCCCTTTTCCCAAAAAGAAGAGTCTAGCAAGCTCCCAGTGCAGTGTCCTGATTTGGTTCACAAAAATTGTGCCCAAACAGGCATTTATAATGCTATATAATACTAATAAAATTTATAAAAACAACATAATCTAAAGTATTACTTTTTGCCCTTTTCGTGCCCTTTTTAGCTATGGACCATACAGGGCTCGAACTCTGTGACCGAACGGTTATGAGCCGTTTGCTCTAACCAACTGAGCTAATGGTCCTGAAAAGAGCCGCCTTGGGGACGGCGACTCGAGAAATTTAAATAAGTGTATCCTTATTTTATATTAAAGCTATTAATAATTCAATGTTTGACCTGGATAAATCAAGTTAGGATTTGCTAATCCGTTTAATGCAGCTAAAGCTTGAGTAGTGCCAAGTTTTGCTGCAATACTAGATAAATTATCGCCGTATTTAACCGTGTAGACATTACTTGTTGCCGATCCATTGACTTTCAAAACTTGACCAGATTTGGATTAGCCAATCCATTTAATGCCGCCAACGTTTGATAGTCTGTTCCATATTGATAAGCAATACTTGATAATGTTTCTCCGTATTGTACCACATGAGTCGCTTCTGGTTGCTTATCAGGGACGACTGTTGCGTCTGGCAATAATTCAATATCACCTTTGCTAATCCATGACAAGATACCTTCAAGCAATACTCTGCTTCCAGTTACTTGCACTTTGTAGCTGTTTCCTTTTACCCAATAGCTTCCCCAGTTGCCCAAGCATCTACATTAAATTTCACTTTGACGGTATCGCCAACTTTAACATCAGAATTAGGTATTTTTCAATTTCTTCTGTTGCTGCATCTGTTGTGGCGTATCCTATGTTCTGGTTTATTGGTATCTGTATAACCACTATCCGTAATTCCTGTTAAATCTACGTTACCATCTAAACCACCTGCAATATAAGCGATGAATTGAAATACCATCCATGTTTGTAAAATAGCATTACAGAAACCTTGATCAGTGTAAAATTGGCACTGATCTGGAACATCCATATTTAACCAAAACCATCTAATGCAACGATGGAATTTTAGAATACGTGGCAGCATTATGTATTGTAGTCTCCAATCTAAAGTACTAGAATTTATCATGTGCGCAGTTAAAGACCTGTCTTGATAAATCGCCCAATCCACAATCCTTGGTCTCCTTTTGCGGCAAACATAGCTGTAGGCAAAACAGAGCGACAAGCGCTCCTGCTAAAATTTTTTTTTCATTTTATTTCTCCTTGTCTTTTAAATTATATGCTGATACTCCTGAAAAGCTATGGCATTATAGTTAAAACAGTCATATCTGTTGCTGCCATCCATAAGTTTTTAGTGTGGCAACCAAAACAGAACTTGCAGGTAGCACTGTTAGCACGCCCCATTTGATAATTTTGTAGTACTTATCTGGTAGAATCATTCTTATACACCTCCTAAATATTTTGTAAATAAATAGACAACTACTGACACCCCTATGCCCGCAATTGTCCGCCAAGACCATTTCTGATTTTCCTTTATTTCTTTGATATCTTCTTCATTATTTTTAGCAATAGAGAAAGCATAATCAGCCTTTTCCTTAGCATCTTCTGTCTTTCTCTTAACACTTCGTAGTTATCGAGCTTTGTCTCAATACGCACTAAACGCTCTACAACATCTTGAATCAGTTCATCCTTCACATAAAGTTCCTTCTTCTCTATAAATAAAAACCGCTTAGCTTTTTGCTAAACGGTTTTTATTTTAAAATTCTATACTATAATTCTGTGATATGCATAGAAGATAATTGAGTATAATCAAGTTGCTTATCTGCTGCTAATTCTGCAAGATACTCACTTTTTAGTGTAACGTTTAAATCAAAAGCTGCGACATTTTTATAATCCAAGCCGCCAACAGCTCCGACTGCTGATCCAATACCTAAGTCACCTACGACTTCATCAAGGCCTTTGTCTATATGAGTATAAGCATAGAGAACACCTCTCGAACTACCAACATGGTATTTTACAGTTCCGCTTATATTTAGCTTGCAGTCTCTAAGAACTTTTGCTTGCCATCGCCAACTATTCCACTCCAACGGTTCACTTTTCATAGGCAACCCAAGTCGCTGGCCTTGCCTGGCCCTAAATTATATCTTGCCTTGAATCCAGCATGGTTAGTTCCTGGTGAATACCAAGCTTCAAAAGGTTCTTTTTCAAAAGCTACTTTTTCCAATCCGTCCAAGATGAAGGTACTCCCCTAATTGTCGAATAAATATTGTTCTTTCTGTCTGAAATAATTGTCTAAACCTCCTCCTGGGTTAAACAGAATTAGGTAAAGGTTTATTATCAACTCCTGTAGCTGGGATTGAATAAATGCCTGGCAATATAGCATCGTTTAAATCTAATATTTTAGAATTTTTTCTGACAAATAAACCATCTTCGAAAGAATCAGTTATCTCTTTAAAATTTTCATTTAGCATGACTTGGTAGTCTGCATCACCTTTTTTAAATGTATACATTCTTTTCCTCCTAAAATTTAATTTCTATAACTTTAAATGCTTCAATAAAGCGAATAGTTCGACTATCTATTTTTGTTACTACCAATTTAAAGTTCATTGGCACTTTAACTTTGAAACTGAATAAATCAAGATATTCTACACTGTGAGGAATTTTCACACTGCCTAGACCTGTTGGCTCATTAGCTAATCCTGATAGGCCAATACCGTATTCCCAATACAAAACTTGTACATTAGGATAACCGAGTAAATTATGTTCTATAGCTGGTAACTCTTCAGTAGCTTTCATTTCATTGATTTGATTCTGTAAATTTGATGCTTGATTTGTATCTAATTCATTTTTAAAGCTGCAAACCATTCGTGAATTAAAACATCAAAAGCACTTACCTTTCCATTACCTGATTGGATAATTTCTTCAATATTAGAATCCATATCGGTTTGCGCTTTTGCAACATAGTTTTTAAAATCATTTAGGATTTTTCATAACTCGTCTTGTTGGCTTCCGCAATTTTTTTAGTATTGTACCGTATTGCTCTTCTAACCCTGAAACGTTAACCTTTTGAAACGGCGAAGAATATACTTTCGTATCTGCCCGTTTATCTGTGATTAAATCGCCTGTAATACTAGAAACATTTCGGGGCACTCTTATTGTCGCTAACTGTAGCTCGTAAACGTCCGATGTACGGGTTACTGTCGTATCGTTCTTTTAACAGCTAAAAATACATCTCGCACACTTTTATCCACGCGAACCACAATACTAACCGTCCTGTCTTGCATACTGCTTGCTACATCAATACTTAAAGCTTTTGTAGTAATTAAGAAGACTTTACCGACAAATCCATAGCCTGAATCTACTTGTACTTTCATCCCGCCATTAGGACTGGCAGTAACCTTTAATGCGTTAGCTGTTGTTAGAGAAACGCCATAAGAAAAAAGACCCTCAAAAAATTTCGAGAAGTCGCTATCATCGTACATTCTGTCGCCATCTATTGATAGCCAAGGAAAACTCCATTCCATGTATTACCTCCTATTCCCTGCCCAAAACATCAAAAATGGTAGGTGTTTCTTTCCCGAAAATTGGTTCAATAAAAAGCCCCTTAGAATCATAGGTCTTTTTGATGGTTGTAATTGTTGATGTTTTCTTCAAGTTGTAAAGATTTGATTTAATAGTGATCGTGTCACATAATTGATAATCTTCACCTAATTTAAACAGTTTAGAGCTTGTGGGAACCTCACCACTTAGTGTTAAAATTCGTTTACGTTCTGAAAGTTTGTTATTCCTCTATTTTTCAAGACTTCGAGGTATTGTGAATCTGTCAAAGTGACCTCGTCAGTTGTCTTTTGTAAGTCTCGAGCATCTACGTATAACTCTTTTCTTTGTAGACCTGTTTTCTCGTTACCCACACTACACTATTTACGTTCCGAGCCTTCACCTTCACCGAAAACAATAGCGGTTGAAGATTCATCAAAGTTATTGTTCTGATACCCCGCTTTTGTTAGATTTTCGTATTCGTCTGAAAACTCAATCGTTCTCGAAACATCTCGACCTTTAAAAATAGATAACGTATTACCAGGAACGCCTAATTTAGTAGCTGTCTCTCTTATCCCAAAATCGTAGGATGTGCAAAGAGTTTCCACTTCTTCGGCTACGACACCATAACTATTCTGATACTGGATAGACGTATTCTAAATTAGCTCGGGAATCCAATTTTAAATATTGAATTTTTCTTTTTACATCCGAAGGGTTTACTACTTCATTATTAAGATGTTCCCAAACAATTTGTTCTGGCGGTGCCGTTTTATTATAAATTCGGTAAACAATACGATCTAATGATTTCCAAGAAGTGATTTCCCGACACCTTTATTTGTGCTGTTGCCTGATCGTCTACAACTACGGCATCAACATAGAAATAGAGCCCTTCCATATAAATAACAGTGTCTGGAACAAATATTTGTATATTTTCAGGTGTCAAACCAACAAACAGCTCAAACGTTGAATAGGTATAGTAATTTAATTTAACAGTTAAACTTTTAAACCCATCAAATACTTTTTCGGAAATAAATTTCCATTGATTATCTCGATCCTGAGTGAAAATTTCTAACTCCATTACACACCACCTACCAACGGCCGGAAGTCAAGTTGTACAATTACGTTACCAATACCAGTAGTGGCTTTCACTTGAAAATAGTTATCACCCTTTTCAAGCTGCAGAAAGGTAGAATTAGGGTCTCGCAATGGCATAGCGTTAGATTCAACACCGTTTGGGTCCGTCATGATTGCTTCTTTCTGTCCACGAGTAGTTACCAGTTTAAACTTAGTACCTGCTTCAAATGAACCTTTAAATCGGAAAAATTCCTGAGTAATTACGTTATACACTTCTGGATCGGTAGCTTCTGCACCTAAAGAAAAATAGAACGTGCCTCCCACTGATACATCACCATCATTGGTTACAGGAACAATCTCACCACTTTTTAGTGTAGCAAACTCATACCCTTTCGTTATTTCTAACGGCCACATGTGTTTTTTTGTGGCAACGGCTAGGGGAATTAACGTATTATATTTACTCATATCAGACCAATACGGATCTAAAGCTTGTAAAAGCCTGTGTAATATTTTTAGCTGGATCTGGCAGGTCGGGAGCTTTTACTACTAACACATCAATTTGAAACTCACGATCAAATACTCTGTAAATCAACGTACCTGGTGTTTTGGGATTTAACGTTTTTATCATTTCATGCTGTAAATTGAAAAGATCCTTTGTTCTCTTCAATTATTTCACCTTTTATCGTTAAATCGCGCTTATCTAAACGCTCCGAAACTTTAATAACACCATCTAGTCCATATTGTTCTTCTGTTATGATCTTATTTTCAACAGCTCCGAAGCCTGTTTTACTTTTAACGGTAAAAGGTGGTTGAACACCGAAACTAATCAAAGAACCTTCCGAGTTCTTGTATATAAGTTCGTACATCCAACCTACCTCCTATCTTCTCAGTGTTGCAAGGTCTTGCAACTTGTATTTTGTTTCTTCTTCTTCTAGGCGTTAAAGGCTCGTGACTTGTCATATATTGTGTAACATTGATATCTCCGTCTTTTGTTCAGCCATTACACCTCTCACTGCAGTTTCAACATATCCTAACAGCGTGTCAATCGGTGCGACAGCCTCAGCCCCTGCTTCTCCACCTATCATTGCGTTATTTCCGTTCATGCCAAATATGGTAGGTTGCGTCATGATACCGCCGTCTTTGTACCATTCTATGCCCAAACTTGGTATTTTACCTTTCAATAAATCGCCCGCAGACCAACCGGCCGGACTATAGAAAAGTGAGGCAGCGGAATTTTCAGCTAATATTAAAGTTAAAGAAACCTTTAATCGCATCTACTTTCACTAGATTTTTTCCGCATTCATTGGCCCATCAATAGCATTTTTACACCATTAAAGATATTAGAAACTGTTCCTGTAATACCACCCCATACATTTGAAATAGTATTTTTCACTGCGTTAACTACATTACTAATAGACAATCCCAGATGTATTTTTCATACCGTTAAATAAATTTTTAACGGTGTTCACCGTTGCACTAACGATATTAGACACGGTCGATTTAATACTATTCCACACCGTGGATGCTGTATTTCTAATTGCGTTAAAATGTTTGTAATTGAATTTTTAAAGCATTAAAAATATTTATCACTGTGTTTTTAACAGAAGTAACGATATTGGAAATAGTCGTTTTAATACTATTCCATACACTAGAAGCCGTGTTTCTAATGGCATTAAAAATGTTTGTTATCGTGTTTTTCATAGTATTAAATATCGGTGTAACAAAGTTAAGATAGTCTGCACAACATTAGAGATTGTTGTTTTAATAGCATTCCAAACGTTAGTTGCTGTGTTTTTAATTGCGTTAAAGACATTAGTAATCGTCGTTTTAATAGCATTAAATATAGGAGTGACAAAATTTTTAATAGCCGTAGAAACTGAAGTAACTGTATTTTTAATTCCGTTCCAAGCGTTACAGAGTAAACGACAGCATCCCATATCTGTTGAAAGAAAGTTTTAAACGCATCAAAAATACCCTTAATAACTCCAATGAAACCGTTAATTATTCCTGTGACGGTATCACCTATTTTTTCCCATACACCGGTAGCAATTGCTTTTATGAGATCCCATAGATATTGAAAATACGCTTTAAAACCATCAAAAATACCTTTCCAGATATTAATTGTATTAACGATTATCGCCCCTACTACAGCGTATATTACATTCCACACTGTTTGTAGAAAATTCTTAATGCCGTTAAAAACGTTTTCTACTGTTTTTTTGAAACCATCAAATGTTTTCTTGCCAGCATCCGTGAATTTCTTCCAAATTTCTGAGACTTTAGCGGTAATATCATTCCACGTTTTTACTAAGCTATTTTAACCCACTAGCTGTTTTAACGATTGAATCCCACGTATTTTTTATAAAATCGGCTATATTAAATATCTCTACTGCTTTATCTTTAACGGAGTTCCATGTATCAACTAGAAACTTAGTAAAAGATTTCCAAATCTTTTGTCCTGTTTCAGTTTGGGTGAAAAAATAAATTAACGCCGCTACTAACCCCACGATTGCCGAAATAATCAACACAAAAGGGTTGGCGTTTAACACTGCGTTAAAAGCTGTTTGAATTGCAGTATAGGCTTTTGTGACACCTGAAGCTATTTTAGTAGCTGTTAATACACCTTTCATGATAATTTTATAGGTTGCTAAGGCGGCTACTTCTCCAACTATAATATTTTTAAAGAACTAAAATAGCTTTATTTTAGTTATAGCCTTTGTAAAATTAGAAAAAGCAGGGATGACATTATTTACAATAACCTCACTCACAGCTCCTGATATGTCCCAAATCACCTCTACGATTTTTCAATCGCAGGTAATACTACTGTATTTATTGTTTTAAATGCAGATTTAAAATTTCTATCGCTTTAGGTACTACAGCTGTGAAAATATCGGCAAAAGTAATTGACCATGTACTAAATACTCCTGCCAATTTCGTAAATATCATCAGACATGACTGCCCGTATCCTCAAAATCCCTTTTATTTCAGGCAGTTCTTTTGTACAATCTGAGCTACATTTTTATAGCATCACTAATCCACTTAAAGCCCACTGAAGATTCATCACAAAACCTGAATTTTGAATGCCGTTAAATGCATCCATAGCCGATTTTGGAATCCCCCAAAGTCTGGTATAACTGCAGCTACCTTATCACCTAAGCCACTTAAGCCTTTCGTAATGCTTTGAATAATCGAAACGACCGTTCCTAAAATAGGAGTTTATTTGCTAAAAGTCCTGCCACGCTTGTTTTAAGTTACCCATAACGTTTTCATATCCGTCGGCTTCGCGAGCAGCCTGTCCTACAGCTCCGGCTTGTTTAAGCATGTTGCTAGCATAATCTAAACGAGTAGCTTGTTTCGTCGCTTCATCTAAATTTTGCCAATCTTTTGTAGAACCTACTACTCCCTGAGAAATAGCAAACTGCGCCATTTGAGTATCATTTGCAAAATCCCTATCGCTTCACCGGCTTCGTAGCTTTTAGAAACGAAGTAAGAGAACTTGAAGCATCTTCCAGTGAAACATCATAGAAAGCTGCAGCATCTGCCGCTAAGGTAGTTGCTTGCTCTGATTTCTTCATTGCGGCTTCTGTATTAAGCCCTAAGCCTTTAGTGTTCGAGAAAATGTCGGCTTTATACGGTTAGGTAGGATATTCATTTTTTTACCCATGCCATCTACCATTTTTTGTGCTAATGGTTCTAACTTACCAAAAACCTGGGTAAATTGTGCATTCAAAGCTTGTGCACTTGCCGCGGCTTCTACGCTTAGCTTCCCAAAATTAACGATTTTTTCTACGGCAAAAGCAGCACCAATTGCTAGCGCTGCTTTTTTAAAGAACCCCACTAATTTACTTGTTGTTGATTGTCCCTTAGATTCCGTCTCGTCCAAAGCCTTATTGGCTTCACCATTATCGACACCGATTGTACCAAAAAGCTTGAAAATTTCGCCCATTAAGACACCTCACCTTCTTTTCGAGGTTTAACAAATTGACTAGCAAAATCTAATGCTTTTTGTTGTTCTTCTTTTGTGGTAGATTTCGCTTTATTTTTACGTAAAGGTCTGTATTTTTGTTGGTCTTTAAATTTTTAAAGACTGCGTCATCTGTGTGTAACCACTGATTGTAGATTTTTCTTCTTGTTCCACTTCTTGAACATAAAAATAAATTCCATTAAGTCACACAAACGATAGGTACGAAGTAACGATATCGGATCTCCGTACCTTTGAACAACAAATCTTAATTCGGTGTTCGCCGTCTTTTATTTCAATAAGCTGGCGATAGAAGAGAAAAATCAGCTAGTTCTGGTTTCTTAAAGAAATCGACTAATAAAGTCCTTTTAATCCTGCTTGTATAGAAACGCCTGTCTGCTAAAAGTCCGTTAATATCACTCTTAATATCTTGTTGTTACATGACTTTTTGCAACATCGCTGCGCCCATTTCAATGCCACGCTTAGTAGCTTCTTTGTCAGCTTTTTCTTTGGCTGCATCAATTTTTTCTGCTCTGCTTTTTGTTGGCTCTTTTGATTTGTGGTCCAATCAAGCAGAGATTCAATATTTTTTCAAATAAATTGATAAACTCGTCTTTCACATCAAGCTTTCCTATGATGGCAAGTAATGTAAATAAGTCATCACCTTTTAGTTCACGCATTTCTAAAGTCATTTTGTTACTCCATGTAAAAAGAACGACTGATAAGCCGTTCTTTAATTATTTCAGTTCGTCTAAATTTGTTATTTGGAAATATTTGATTCCTCAATAATCTACAAGCTCTCAGTTAGCTCTATAGGATTTCGATGTACTTGGGTAATAAATACGGAATGGGAATTCGTCATTTATTAGCTGTTCATAAGAAGCGTTAGCTGTGATTTCCTGTTCAATTACTACCTCTTTGCCATCCTCTGTTTTAATTTCAAGTCCGCTTTTCACTAATCCGTTATCTAACGCAACGATGATAGGCTGTTTCGTTCCATTATGAATACCCACAACGGCCATGTTAGGGATATAGTCCCCTTCTTCTAAATAGCGTTTAGGTTTAATAATTTTATAACCAGCAGGTGCTTCATCTGTAGTAGCATCTGTCATCGTAGCATTTAATGATCTGGCAAATTTCTGGCTGATTCAAGCACATTCAAACCTACTACGTCCATAATATAAGCACCGTCTACTTCCACTTTACTAGTTCTGTTGATTTCTGGGAATACCGGTAAACTCCTCTTTCTTTATCGTATTTAAAATCAGTAAATACTGTCGCAGAATCAATGACAAAATTGTCTGCGGTTGTTTTTATAACCTGTTTTAGGTAGTGCCATATTCTTTTTTCCTCCAATCGACCGCTACATAAAAGCGGACATTTCTTCTTTTAACAGCTCTTCTTTTGTTGGTATTTTATTTGATCCTTGAAAAACTAAAATGAGATTTAGTTCTGGAGTTAGTAGTAAAGAGCTGTTTTAAACTTGTCTTCTAGAACAAGCAAGTTTAAAAATGAATTATTTTTGTCAAAATATCAATATCCAGATAAAACCATCTTGATTTCTACGAATAGGCTCGGAATCAAAATCAAAGGTGGCATATGGATAGATGACCTCTTTTCGAGGATTCGTTTCTAAAATGTTTCTGGGTGTATCTCTTGTAAGATTCTTACCAGCTCTCGTATAAACTCTTCCATCACTTATCCCCTTTAAATGTAGCTCCGTATTCTTTCCCTAGAATTTCGATGACTTTTTCTTTTATTCTGCCGAAACGCGTTTCTTAAAACTTTTGTGGTTTCTGACTTGTAAAATGCCATTCTCCATCTGGTCCCTCAAAGAACCATCCACCTTTACGTCCTGAGCCATTTTCAGCAAATTCTCCGGTTCCGAATTCAACATAAATGGCGTATTGTTCTGGCGAGCCGACAATGCCGACCACTTTTCCTCCAACAGCCTTAAGTTGATAGTCTATCCCGGTCCTGTTTCAACTGGCGCACCAGACTTTGCAGCAGCTTTGATAATCATGAGGACTTTAGTCATCCGTTCTGCCGTCGCGTCTAACTTTTTTTACCTTGTCTTTGTAGCTGATAAATTTAAAGTCATTCTTCGCCACTTAAAACACCTTCAAACTTCAAATAAATTTCATTGTGATGCTTTATGCCAACAGGATTATCGGAATACGTAATATCGTAATAACGATTTGTTTGATCAACCACTGCATATTGTCTGTTATCCCTCAATAAATTCGGGAATAATAAGAATGTGTAGATTCTTCTACAAATGCGTTCTGTTTCGTTGTTTCATCTGTTCCTGTCACCAAGTCGATATATCCAGAAACTTCTTTAAACAAGCCCCAATCGTCAATAAGCCCGCCTAATCCGTCAGGCTTTTGGCCTTTGACCTCTTTAGAAAAAAAGGTTTGAGGTGAGTACATTATCCCCACCTCATTTTTTATATTTATTTAAAAACTGAACTTTGCTGCAGGAAAGCCCTCGATATTATCACTAGCGTTCACATCGTAATACGTGATAGACATTCTAGCGATAGATTCTGACTTAATGCCTAACTTTGCGCCCATCGATTTTAAATCGTAAAGTTCTTCAATACCCATTTTAATATCTGCTGGATATTCTACTTTTGTAATAAAAGCACCAGAAAAGAGCCATCAAAAAAGGCTCTTCAACATCTGTTTCAGTGTCTTTTCTGTGATAGCTTCAACAGTTGTTAGGCAATCGTTTACTTTAGAATTACTAATTTGAATCGTATCACCTACTCGTAAACCAAGAGGGTTATCTTTTAACACAATAGAATTACCCTAAAAACAACATCCCTAAAGCGTATATGAACGTTTTGAAAATTATTATTGGTTAGTTGCCTAACTGTCTGTTCGAACGCGTCTAAGTCACTCTGAGTAACCGATGGATCAATTTTGCTTCTTCAATGCTGATAATCAAGTTAGCCAGATGCAGGTGTACCTGTTACTGCAATAGAGGTTGTAAACGCACCGGAAGTAAATTCAAATGTCGCTTTACCTTCTGCAATAATTGAGCCATCAAATCCAATTTTTTAGTGATAGTAGCAACACTCATTACTAGATATCACTGTAATTGCTGAAATTACAGCTTTGTTTGTGGCATCTACTGGATTAGCTGCAATAGTAAATGTCTTAGTTGCGCCTACTGCACCCGTCCATGTTTTCTGACTAGGCGTGATACCCGTTGCTGGATTAGTAGGCGTTACGCTTTTTACTGCTTTAAAATAGCTACTTTATTTTTTCAGGGATGTGTTTACCATATTTTCCAGCTCTGGATTGTTACCCGTTAAAATCTTCGGAGTCAATAGCACGTTACAGAAATACCAACGCCCGCAATAACGCTATCCGCGGAAAATTGAGCCATTTCCCAGTTTGTAATTTGCTTTCTGAATTTCAACCAATACAAAACCTTTAAATTTATATATTGTTTGTTCATCAATGTTAGCACTTAGTTGTTGTTGCTACCATTGTCTAAAAAATCATAAACATCAGGGTGAACATAACCCCAAGCAAGAGACTTAGAAACTAAATTATTCACAAAAGTCTTATGCGCCGTTGAGAACAGCTTAGTTACTCCTTCACTGGTTAATTCAAACTGTTATCCAGATAATGCTTTTATAAACCGTCGATATACTCAGCCCAAGCAATCGCTTGTTCCTCTAATCTTTCAGCTACTACTGCGTCAGCGTCATCGTTTACTGTGATATTATCCACTCCTTCGTGAATCTAACGGAGATTCATAAGGAACCGTTGTATCAATAGATTTAATTTCTTTACGTGGCCCAAAACGATTGCCAGTTCCTGTACCAAACGCTACGTTTTCACCAGTGTTGTAGGGTTGCATTACCACAGGTGTATCTGAAGTTTTACCATCAAAAAAGGGACGCTATCTTTTACAGCATCGTACCTCTACAACACTCCTCCAAACGCACGTAAAAATACGATTTTTTCTGTAATTTTGGCTAATAAGCCTGCCTGTTTGTGTAAAAAGCCATAAAAAATTCCTCCATTACTCGTATTTTGATAAGATTGCTTCAAATGAATCTTTTCCGTTTGTTTCTTTCCCTTTGGCAGTTTGTTATCAATTGGTTGATAGCCTGCTTTATTTTCAGTCTTTTTTCGACTTTATCGAGTGTATCCTTCTTTTCAAAGTAATCAGGGATGGAAGCTTTCAAGTCTTTCACTTTACTTTCTAAGTCCTTCACATTCCCATCTTTGTCAAGTTCTAACTCACCTAATTTAAATAG